>OBAI01000073.1_pt1 | contig 127591 bp, 135 predicted proteins | sample 1517461 | NCBI WGS metagenome assembly OBAI01 (sample SAMN04571696, study PRJEB22368) | human gut metagenome | biome: human gut; material: stool | host: Homo sapiens | place: Luxembourg | collected 2012-06-29
TATAATTTATTTGAACTATTTTTTTATTTGTGTCTACTCCAAAGGGTGCAGTTCACAAAATCTATTTTTTTTATAATCTATTTTTAATTATTTTAAAATATTTGTTATTACATTAATTACTTCTTGTTTCATAAAATTATAATTTAGTGAAGTATGTTTGTGATAAACAATTTCGTGACAATAGTTTTCAACAATACCAATAATTATATGAACCTTTTCAATTAAATTATTTGAGTCAATTTTATTCTTTTCTAAAACTTCAACTATTTTTTTTGTTGTAACCATTTCTTTATCATGAAATATCTGAGCTATATCTTCATCTAAATGTGAAAGTGCCATCATTTCTTCATGCGTTTTTTTTGATAAAGTATGTTTATTAATAAATGAATCTAGTAGTTTATCTAATAAAGTACCTAAATTATCAAATTTTAAATTATTATTTTTAAGTATATCTAAAATTGGAAACATTATAGTATCAGAATAATTTTTAACCCCTTCAATAAAAATTTCTTTTTTATCATTAAAATATTGATAGATGATTCCCGTTGAAACACCAGCGTATTTAGCAATATCATTTGTGCTAGTATTGAAATAACCATTCTCACACATTAATTCAAAACCTTTTTCAACAATTTTGTCTTTTTTTTCAATTGAGCGTTTTTGAGTAGGTATTCTAATTTCGGACATAAAATCACTTCCTTAAATAACATTATACAACCCAAGAATATATTTTACAACAAAATATGAAAAAAATATCATATTTTCATTGACTTATTTATATGATAAATATATAATTGATTTGAAATGTGAAAAAAATATCATATTTATAAAATAAGGAGAATAGTATGGAAGAATTAATAAGTTTTAAAAATGTAAAAAAAACATATATTGTTGGAGAAAAAAAATATAATGCTTTAGATGGAGTAGACTTTACAATAAATAAAGGTGAATTTGTTGTTATATTAGGTCCAAGTGGAGCAGGAAAATCAACATTATTAAATTTACTTGGTGGAATGGATAAAATAACAAGTGGTAAGATAAAAATAGGAAATGAAGTAATATCAGATTATACAGATTTACAATTAACAGATTATAGAGCTGAAAATGTAGGATTTATATTTCAATTTTATAATATATTGCCAACACTTACAGTATTAGAAAATGTTCAAATAGTAAATGATATTGTAAAAAAACCTAAAAATGCAAAAAAAATACTAAAAGATGTAGGACTTGAAAAACACTATAATAAATTTCCAAACCAATTATCAGGTGGAGAGCAACAAAGAGTATCAATAGCACGTGCTATTGCAAAAGATCCAATACTTCTTTTATGTGATGAACCAACAGGTGCTCTTGATTCAAAAACTGGAGTAGAAGTTTTAAAATTACTTAAAGAACAATGTGATGCTAATAACGGTGAAAATACAGTAGTTATTGTTACACATAACTCATTAATTGCTCAAATAGCAGATAGAGTAATAAGATTAAAAAATGGAAAAGTAGAAAGTAATGAAATAAATAAAACTCCAAAAAACATAGATGAGGTTGAGTGGTAATATGTTAAAGAAAAAAATGATTCGAGATGTATTACAAAATAAATCACAATTTATTACAATATTTTTAATGGTATTAATAGGAGTAATGGTATATGTTGGTATTGAGTCATACATGGATGGTATGATTAATGCTGCTGATAAATTTTATTCTGAAAACAACTTACAAGATTTAAATGTGATGGGAAATAATTTAACTAAAGAGGATTTAGAAAAAATTAAAACTTTAAATAATGTAACAGATGCTGAACGAAAACTTGTTGTAACTGGAATAGACGCAGATGATAACGATAAAACATATTTAATTAGTTTTATTGAATCAAACAATATTTCAAAATTTTATGTTATAACTGGAGAAGAATTTGATGTTAATAAAAAGGGTGTATGGGTAGATAATTTTTATGCAGAAAAAAACAATCTTAATGTTGGAGATACAATTAAAATACAATATGATTCCTTTATTTTAGAAGAAAAAATATTAGGATTAATCAATGTACCAGACCATATATATGATGTAAAAGATGAATCAGAATTGGTTCCTAATAGAAATGTATTTGGATTTGTATATTTATCATATAATGAAATACCAGAAAATTATATAAAAAGTATGGTAATGGAAAATTTACAAATAAATGATGAAAAATTGATTGATCAATATATTAAAGATTTTAATTACAAAAATTATATACCATATAATTATATAATGGTTGATGTAGATAGCAAAGATAACGTTAACAATGTAAAAAATGATATAGAAGATAATGTAAAAGATGCTTTAGCAATTATCAAAATTGAGGATACTTCTTCATACCTTATGTATCAAGGAGAAATTGATGAAGGAGCTTCATATGTTGGAATATTTTCAGGTTTATTCTTGTTTATTGCACTTCTATCTGTTATTACTACAATGACAAGAGTAGTAAAAAAACAAAAATTACAAATAGGAACATTAAAAGCATTAGGATTTAAAAACTATAAAATTTCACTTCATTATATTAGTTATGGATTCTTAGTTTCATTAATTGCTTCAATATTTGGTATTTTTTTAGGCAGATTCTTTATAGGAAACGTATTTTTAGGACTTGAAATGTCATTCTTCGAAGTTCCAAATGGAGTTCCAATAGTAAATAAATTTAGCTATATAGTAGCTTTAGCCGTAGTACTTGTAGTATCATTTATAACTTATTTAACTTGTAGAAAAGAATTAAAAAAAATACCTGCTGAATCATTAAGAAAAGAACTTCCAAAAGTAAAAAACGGTAGTTTAAATATAACTACAAAAGGTTTATTTAAAAACTTAAGTTTTTCTAGTAAATGGAACTTAAGAGATATAATAAGAAATAAATTTAGAACAATAACAGGTGTTGTTGGAATAGTAGGATGCTGTACTTTAATAGTTTGTGCATTTGGAATGCTAAATAGTATGAACTATTTTATAAAACTTCAATTTGAAGATTTATACAATTTTGACTATAAATTAACACTAAAAGAAAATTTAGATAATGAAAATTTATTAAAATTAGAAGAAATTTATGGAGATTCTACAAGTGAAACATTGGGAATTGAAATTAAAGATAAGAATGGAGAAAGAAAATCAAATACTATCTTTGTTACAGATGCGAAAGATTTAGTTAGATTTCAAGATAAAAATGATAAATTTATAAATATTGATTCCCATGATGGAATATATATAACAAATAAATTAGCACTTAATGAAGGATATAAAATAGGGGATGTAATAGTATGGCATATATATGGAGATCAAACATATTATGAATCAAAAATTGTTGGGTTTAATAAAGATCCTCAAAATCAAAATATAACTATGACTAGACAATATTTAGAAAGTTTAAATATAAAATATAAACCAGACTCTTTATATACAAACTACGACTTAAAAAATATAAAACAAGTTGGAAATGTTGAATTAATACAGGATATAAGTTCATTAAAAGAAAGCATGGAATCTATGCTTTCAACAATGAAAAAAATGATAATGTTAATTATTTGCTTTGCGATTTTACTTGGTGCTATCATAATATATAACATGGGAATACTTTCATATAGTGAAAAGCAATATCAATTTTCCACACTGAAGGTTTTAGGATTTAAAGATAAAAAAATACGTAAAATATTTGTTCAACAAAATATCTGGATAACATTCTTATCAATTTTAATAGGTTTGCCTAGTGGATATTATTTAACATCATGGTTGTTTAAAGCATGTTTAGATGATAACTTCGACTTTGGAGTACATATAAATATTTCAACATATTTAGTAGCAACCATAGGAACATTCTTAGTATCATATTTAGTATCCAAAAGATTATCAAAAAAAATTAATAAAATAGATATGGTAAGTAGCTTAAAAGGAAACGAATAAAAACACTAAATAAAACATTAATATTTAGTGTTTTATTATATTGACAAAGAAGTAAAAAAGTATATAATTATAAATTGTAAGATGCCTGACAAACGTTGGACAATTATATAAGGAGAGAGAAAATGATTTTAAAGCAAATCAAACAATTGGATAATTTAATCCTAAGAAATTTTTCAATCAATGACAAAGAAAAAATAATTCCGAGTCCAACACAAATGCAAATAATGGATTTTTTACTTAAGAATCAAAATAATGATATTTATCAAAAGGATATAGAGAAACATTTAAATTCAAGCAGAGCAACAGTATCAAGTGTATTACAAACAATGGAAAAAAATAAAATAATAAATCGTGTAACAGATAAGATAGATAATAGAACAAAAAAAGTGGTTTTAAATCCAAAATGTGTAGAATTGTTTGAAAAAAGAAAAAAAGAATTAAAAAAATTAGAAGAAACAGCAACAAGAAATATAAGTAAAAAAGAAATAGATGAATTTTTAAATACCTTAGAAAAAATGATTAAAAATCTCTCAAATTAAATGTATATAAGAAAGGAATTTTTATGATAAAAATATTAAAAAATTTAAATAAAAAAGAAATAGGAATATTTATAATATGCTTTATTTTAATTTTTATACAAGTTTGGCTTGATTTAAAAATGCCTGATTACATGTCAAAAATTACAGTATTAGTACAAACAGAAGGCAGTAAAATGAGTGATATTATTATAAATGGTCTTTATATGTTGACATGTGCTTTTGGAAGCCTTTTATCAGCTGTATTTACAGGATTTTTAGCTTCAAAAATATCATCTAATTTTTCAAAAAAATTGAGAAAAAAAATATTTGATAAAGTAGAAAATCTATCACTACATGAAGTAAAAACATTTTCGACAAGCAGTTTAATAACGAGAACAACAAATGATGTTACTCAAATAGAAATGCTTATTTCAATTGGTTTACAATTATTAATAAAAGCTCCTATAACAGCAGTTTGGGCGGTAACAAAAATTCTTAATAAAAGTTGGCAATGGAGCACTGTAACTGCAGTGGGGCTAGTAATTTTACTATCAACAGTTGCTATAATAACTTCATTTGTAATACCAAGATTTAAAAAAGTACAAAAATTAACAGACAAATTAAATGGAGTTACTAGAGAAAACTTAACTGGAATAAGAGTAGTAAGAGCTTTTAATGCAGAAAAATACCAAGAAAATAAATTTGAAAATACAAATAATGAATTAACAAATATAATGTTATTTAATCAAAAAAAATTCGCATTTATGCAACCAATAATGTATTTGGTTATGTATGGTTTAACACTAAGTATATATTTTATTGGAGCATATTTAATAAAAGATGCTTTAATGGTAGATAAACTTCCAATATTTGGAGATATGATTGTGTTTTCATCATATGCAATGCAGGTAATTATGGCATTTATGATGCTATCTATGATTTTTATGATATTACCAAGAGCACAAGTTTCTGCGAATAGAATAAACGAAGTATTGGAAGAAGATATAAGCATTAAAGATGGTTTAATTGATAAAGATACAACAAAAGAAAAAGGAACAATTGAATTCAAAAATGTTTCATTTAAATATCCAGATGCAGATGAATACTTATTAAAAAACATTAGTTTTAAAGTTAATACTGGTGAAACTATAGCGTTTATTGGTTCAACAGGAAGTGGGAAATCAACACTTATTAATTTAGTTCCTAGATTTTATGATGCAACAGATGGAGAAGTTTTAATAGACGGAGTAAATGTAAAAGATTATAAACAAGAGTTTTTATATAATAAATTAGGATATGTTTCACAAAAAGCAGTAATGTTTAATGGTACAGTTAAATCTAATGTTACATTTGGAAAAGGTAAGAAAAAAATTACGAATAAAAAAATAGAAGAAGCTATAAAAGTTGCACAAGCAGAAGAATTTATAATGAAATTAGATAATAAATATGATTCACATATAGCTCAAGGTGGAACTAACATTTCTGGTGGGCAAAAGCAAAGAATTTCAATAGCAAGAGCAATAGCAAGAGAACCGGAGATTTATATTTTTGATGATTCTTTTTCTGCACTTGATTATAAAACTGATTCACAATTAAGAAAAGAATTAAAAAAATATACTAAGGATGCAACAACACTAATAGTAGCTCAAAGAATTGGAACAATAATGAATGCTGATAAAATAGTTGTACTTGATAAAGGAGTTATTGTAGGAATTGGAAAACATAAAGAATTATTAAAAAATTGTGATGTATATAAAGAAATTGCATATTCACAATTATCAAAGGAGGAATTAGAAAATGAATAATAAAAAACATATAAAAAATGGTCCTCCTGGAATGAATGTACCAGACAAAGCAAATAATTTTACATCAGCTATGAAAAGATTATTTAACGAGTTAAAAAGTTTTAGAATATTAATATTTTTTGCGTTCATAGTAGCAATACTTAGTGCGATATTATCAATAATTACCCCAAGCAGATTATCTGATTTGACAGATAACATTCAAAGTGGATTAGTTATAAATACAACAAATATGAAAACTATAACAGAAAAGATAAAAAGTGGTATAAATGATAATATAGTAATTGATGGAAAAACAATAACTATTGAAGAACAAATTGAATTTGCTAAAATATTATCAACACTAAATGAAAATTCAACAGCAAATGATTTATATAAAAAAATAGATGAAATGCCTACATCTATACAAGAATTAATTAAACCAAACATGAATATTAGCAAGATAAAAGAAATAACTTTATTATTAATATTTTTATATGTATGTAGTGCATTATTTACATATATACAATCAATCTGTATGGCAAATGTTTCAAATAAATTTGCTAAAAAATTAAGAACTAACATAAGTAAAAAGATAAATAAATTACCACTTAAATATTTCGATAATCATCAATCTGGTGATATTTTATCTAGAGTTACAAATGATGTAGATACTATTTCACAATCAATGAACCAATCACTTGTATCATTTGTAAGTAATATTACATTATTTGTTGGAACAATTATAATGATGTTTGTAACAAATTGGGTTTTAGCTTTAACTGCAATTCTTTCAAGCATTATAGGTTTTTTAGGAATGATGCTAATTCTTAAAAATTCACAAAAATACTTTATTCAAAGACAAGAAGAACTTGGAAATTTAAATAGTCATATTGAAGAAATATATTCTGGACTTCAAGTAGTTAAGGTATACAATGGAAAAGAACAATCAGATAAATTGTTTGATGAATATAATGAAAAAGTATGTAAAAGTAACCAAAAAAGTCAATTTTTATCAGGACTTATGCAACCTATAATGAGTTTTATTGGAAACTTTGGATATGTTGCTGTTTGTATAGTAGGAGCACTTCTTACTTTAAATGGACATATTACATTTGGTGTTATAGTTGCATTTATAACATATGTTAGATTATTTACAGTTCCACTTGCTCAAATTGCTCAAGCAACCACTCAACTTCAGTCAACAGCAGCAGCAAGTGAAAGAGTATTTGAATTCTTAGATGAAACTGAAATGTCAAATCAAAAAAATGCAACAAAGAAATTAGATAAAACAAAAGTAAAAGGAAAAATAGAATTTGAAAATGTTTCATTTAAATATGATGAAAATGGAAAAACAATAATAAATGATTTTTCAGCAATAGCACAACCTGGTCAAAAAATAGCAATCGTTGGTCCAACAGGAGCAGGAAAAACTACTATGGTAAACTTACTTATGAAATTCTATGAAATCAATTCTGGTGATATTAAAATAGATGATGTATCTATACATGATTTAACAAGAGAAAATATACATGATTTATTTACAATGGTATTGCAAGATACTTGGTTATTTGAAGGTACAATAAAGGAAAATATAAAATATAACACAGAAAATATAAATGATGAACAAATAAAAGAAGTTTGCAAAAAAATAGGATTAGATCATTTTATTAGAACATTACCAAATTCTTATGATTCAAAGTTGGGTGAAAACGATAGTATTTCAATAGGTCAAAAACAATTACTTACAATAGCACGTGGAATGTTGCAATCTTCACCATTTTTAATACTAGATGAAGCAACATCGAATGTCGATACCAGAACCGAAGAATTAGTTCAAAAAGCTATGGACAAATTAACAGAGGGAAGAACAAGTTTTATTATAGCTCATAGATTATCAACAATAAAAAATGCTGATTTAATATTAGTAATGAAAGATGGTAATATAATAGAACAAGGAAATCATGATGAATTAATTAAACAAGATGGATTTTATGCAAAATTATATAATTCACAATTTGAATTATAATTGAAAACTGCTAATAAAAGTTAGCAGTTTTTATAATATTTTATATAAAAAACAATAAAATTATAATGTGGTAAATGTTTAAATTTAAATAATATGAAAAAAATTTAAAAAAGGTATTGTCAAAAAATAAAAAATAATGTATACTTTAATAGTCATATTATTTATGGGCCTGTAGCTCAGTTGGTTAGAGCACACGCTTGATAAGCGTGGGGTCGCAGGTTCAAGTCCTGCCAGGCCCACCATATTTATTTTTAACAGTTGCCTGATTAGCTCAGTTGGTAGAGCATGCGGCTGTTAACCGTAGGGTCGTAGGTCCGAGTCCTACATCAGGCGCCATATCTTATTTGCCCAATTAGCTCAGTTGGTAGAGCATGCGGCTGTTAACCGTAGGGTCGTAGGTCCGAGTCCTACATTGGGCGCCATATTTATTTGGCCTGTTGGTGAAGTGGCTTAACACACATGCCTTTCACGCATGCATTCACGAGTTCGAATCTCGTACAGGTCACCATATGATTATTAATCTAAGTTTTACTTAGATTTTTTTTGTTTATTTTTTTTAAAAAATTATGTATAATATAAATAATTGTTTGAAACTTAATTGGAGGAAAAAAATATGTTAGATGTGATTGTTGATACATTATTAGATGGAATAAAACTAATCCCTTTTTTATTTATTGCTTTTTTAATACTAGAATTATTAGAACACAAATTAAGTGGTAAGAATAAAAAAATAATAGAAAAATCAGGAAAATTTGGTCCAATAATTGGTAGTATGTTAGGTGCATTCCCACAATGTGGTTTTTCCGTTGCTGCAACAAATTTTTATGCTACAAGAATCATAACTCTTGGAACACTTATATCTATATATTTATCAACCTCAGATGAAATGTTACCACTATTAATATCAGAAGGAGTTGATATAAAGTTAATTATTAAAGTATTAGGTATAAAAATATTAATAGGTATGATTAGTGGTTTTATAATAGATTTAATATTTAGAAAAAAAGAAAAAAATCATATTCATGATTTTTGTGAAGAAGAACATTGTAATTGTAAAAATGGTGTACTTATATCAACAATAAAACATACATTAAATATTACATTGTTTATAATAATAATATCTTTTATATTAAATACCATTATATACTATGTTGGTGAAGATACATTAGGAAATTTAATATTTAGAAAAAAAGTGTTAGGCCCTATCTTATCAAGTTTAATAGGATTAATTCCAAATTGTGCTTCAAGCGTAGTAATAACACAACTATATTTGGAAAATGTTATATCATTTGGAGCAATGATGTCAGGTTTATTAACGGGAAGTGGAGTTGCTATATTAGTACTTTTTAAAGTAAACAAAAATTTAAAAGAAAATTTAAAAATATTAGGCCTTGTATATATAATAGGAGTAATTTCTGGAATAATTATAGAACTTATAAATATTGTTTAAAATTTATAAGTTTTTAATTGTCAAAGCACGAACAAATGTATTATAATTATATATGGAGATGATTTCATGGAAAGGGTAATATTACATATAGATGTTAACAATGCTTTTTTATCATGGAGTGCAATTTACCTTTTAAATAATGGATATAAATATGATATAAGAAATAGCTATGCAGTAATAGGTGGAGATGAGGAAACAAGAAGAGGAATAGTTTTAGCTAAATCTACACCGGCAAAAAAACTTGGAATAGTAACAGGTGAAACACTTTACAGTGCACGAAAAAAATGTAGGGTATTAAAAACTTATCCTATGCAATATGATTTTTACAAAGAAATGTCAAATAAATTATTTGAGCTATTAAAAAATTATACATCAGATATAGAAGTTGCATCTATAGATGAATGCTACTTAGATTATACATCAGTAAAAAAACTATATGGAAATGAATTAGATTTCGCAAAAAAAATTCAAAAAGAGATATATGAAAAATTAGGATTTACAGTAAATATAGGAATAGCAAATAATAAATTATGTGCGAAAATGGCATCAGATTTTACAAAACCTAATAAAATACATACCCTATATGATAATGAAGTAAAAACTAAGATGTGGCCACTTGATGTTGGAGATTTATTTGGAATTGGAAAACAAACAAAAATAAAATTAAAAAAAATAAATATAAACACAATAGAAGATTTAGCTAAAACAGATTATACATTTTTATATAAATATTTTAAGAATCAAGCTAAGCAAATGATAGAAAGTGCTAATGGTATAAATAACCAAATAGTAAATAGTATACCACCAGAAAACAAAGGAATAGGAAATGAAATAACACTAAATCATGATATTTATAATAAAGAAGAACTATATGATAAATTATTATATTTATCAGAAAAGGTTGGTTTAAGACTAAGAAATTTAAATAAATATGCATACGTAGTAGTTGTTGTTGTAAAAGATGTTTATTTTAAAAAATATAGTCATCAAATAAAATTAACTAATCCAATAAATTCAACAAATGAAATTTATGAAACTTCAATTAAAATATTAAATGAAATGTGGAGAGATATACCAGTTAGATTGATAGGAATAAGACTTGATAATTTAACTTCATCATTTAACTATCAAGCATCAATATTTGATGACTTTAATAAAAAAAGTAAAAATGAAAAATTAGATAAAACAATTGATAATTTAAAAACAAAATACGGTAATAACATATTAAAAAAAGCAAAACTATTATCACACGACAAATAATTTAGTGGAAATAAATACAGTAATATGGTATACTTTATAGGGTGATAGAATGAAGAAAACAATAATTAGATATAGTATTTTATTATTAATAGCATTCTTTATATTTATATTAATAAGATTTGTGTTTATGAAAGAAAAAACATTTGACAAAATAAACTATAAACAATATACACAATTAAAAAGTAACAATAAAACAAATTATATATATATAACAAGCGATGATTTCAAGATAGAAGAATTTGAACATCAATTAGTTTTGTTAATGAATGAAAAAAATATTGATATAAAAAAATTAGATGTAACTAAGCAATCAGAATTTGAGCAAATTATATCAGATGAATTATTTATAGATTACTTTTCAGATTCTCCTGTATTTCCAAATTTAATAATAATGAAAGATGGAAAAATAGTTAATGCTATAACATATTTATCACAAGAAGAATTAGAAAATATAGAAGTGGAAAAATAATATGGATACAAAAATAATAAAACAAATGGTAAATGATTTAAATATAAATGAAAAAAGTATAATAGCTACATTAAAACTATTAGAAGATGGAAATACAATTCCTTTTATAGCAAGATATAGAAAAGAAGCTACAGGAGCACTTGATGAAGAACAAATAAGAAAAATAAATGAAGTATATGAATATCAAGTAAATCTATTAAAAAGAAAAGAAGATGTAATAAGATTAATAGATGAAAAAGGTTTAATGAATGATGAATTAAAACAAAAAATTCTTTCTTCAACAAAGTTAGTAGAAGTGGAAGATTTATATAGACCATACAAAGAAAAGAAAAAAACAAAAGCAACAGATGCTATAAATAATGGATTAGAACCATTAGCAAAAAAAATTCTTTCATTTCCAGAAAATGGAGATATAAATAAGCTATCAATTCCTCATTTATCTGATAAAGTAAAAACAGTAGAAGAAGCTGTGACTGGTGCTGAATATATAATAGCAGAATACATAAGTGATAATGCATCATATAGAAAATGGATTAGAACAAATACATATTTATATGGAAAAATAACAAGCAAATTAAAAAAGAATGCCAAAGATAACGAAAAAATATATGAAATGTATTATGACTATAGCGAACCTATAAAAGAAATAAAACCACATAGAATACTTGCTTTAAATAGAGGAGAATCAGAGAAAGTATTAACAGTTTCAATAGAAATAGATGAAACAAAAATAATTGAATATTTAAAAAATAAAATAATAAAAAGAGATTCATTTGTAAATGAATATGTTATTTTATCAATAATAGATAGCTATAAAAGATTAATTAAGCCAAGTGTTGAAAGAGAAATAAGAAGTGAATTAACAGAACATGCAAGTGAAGTTGCTATAGATAATTTTAGTAAAAACTTAGAAAAATTATTATTACAACCACCTATGAAAGATAAAATGATATTAGGACTAGATCCAGCTTATAGAACAGGATGTAAACTTGCGGTTATAGACCAAACAGGACAAAGAATAAAAATAGAAAAAATATATCCACATGAGCCTATAAATAAATATGAAGAAGCAAAAAAAATAACAATTGATCTTATAAATAAATATAATATTGATATTATTGCTATAGGAAATGGAACAGCATCTAGAGAAAGTGAAGCTTTCATAGTTGATGTAATAAAAAATGTAAATAGAAAAGTTGAATATATAATAGTAAGTGAAGCAGGTGCTAGTGTATATTCAGCATCAAAACTTGCTATTGAGGAATTTCCAGATTTACACGTTGAAGAAAGAAGTGCGATAAGTATAGCTAGACGTTTACAAGATCCACTTTCAGAACTTGTGAAAATAGATCCACAAAGTATAGGAGTAGGGTTGTATCAACACGATGTTCCAAATAAACAATTATCTGAATCCCTTAATTTCGTAGTAAGTTGTGCAGTAAACTCAGTAGGCGTAAATGTAAACACAGCAAGTCCATTTTTATTTAAATATGTATCAGGAATTAATAAAAAAAATATTGAAAAAATAATTAACTATAGAAATGAAAAAGGAAAAATTTTATCAAGAGATGAATTAAAAAAATTACTTTCAGATAAAACATATGAACAAGCAATTGGATTTTTAAGAATTGTTGATGGAAAAAACATTTTAGATGAAACTTCCATTCACCCTGAAAGTTATGATTTAACACGTAAATTATTAAAAGAACTAGATTTAAAAATAGATGATATTGGTAAAGAAGATTTTAAATTAAAATTAGAAAAAGCAGATATAAATAATTTAGCTGCTATTTTAAAAAGTGATTATTACACATTAGAAGATATAATTAAATCATTAATAAAACCAAATAGAGATCCAAGAGATACAATGCCAAAACCAATTTTAAAAAGCGATATATTACATATAGAAGATTTAAGCATTGGTATGAAATTACAAGGAACAGTAAGAAATGTTGCACCTTTTGGGGTATTTATTGATATAGGACTTAAAAATGATGCACTAGTGCACATTTCTAGACTATCAAATAAATATGTAAAAGATCCAATGGAAGTTGTTAATGTTGGTGATATAGTAGATTGTTATGTATATGAAATATCAAAAGAAAAAAATAAAGTTTCACTTTCGTTAATAGAGGTGTAAAATGAAAAAAATATTATTATTAATGGTATTATTCTTAACTGCATGCTCAAGCGAAGCAATGAAAGGTTATTTGACAGTAAAATGTGTAAAAGAAGATGAATTTAACGATACAAAAAATACAAACACAATAACTATAAAACATAAAGATAATAACATTACAAATATTGAAATTAGCTATAAATATGAGACTACTAATAAATATACATTAGATTCTTATAAACAAAGTTTAATATCTGAATCACGTAAATATAAAAATGTAGAAATAGAAAAAAATGAAAATAAATCAAGCTTTGAGTTAATTTATAAAATTGATTATTCAAATACAACAAATGAAATAAAGCAAGAATTTAATTTAGAAGAATTAGAAAGTAACCAAGTAAAGAATTTAGAAAAACAAGGCTATAGTTGTAAGTAGGAGGAATTATGAATAAAAAGAAGTTAATGTTGGTAATTGATATATTGTTAGGTGCAATTTTAGTTGGAGTTATGACATTTGGAATATATCAATATCTAAAAAGTGATGGTGAAAAATTCAAAGCAGAATATGAGGCATTAAACAATGAAAATGTAAATATAAATATTTCAAAAAATAATCCAATTAAATATGTAACTTTGGATGAAGTATTTGATATTATACAAAATAAAACAGGAGTAATATATTTTGGATTCCCTGGATGCCCTTGGTGTAGAAACATGATACCAGTTTTATTTGAAGCAGCAAAAAATAATAACATAGATACAATTTATTACTTTAATCCAAGAAATGTAAAAAAGTCTGATAATGATGAGTATAATAAATTAAAAGAAATATTAAATGAATATTTATCCGAAGATGAAAATGGTCAAAAAGTATTATATGTCCCAGATGTTTATTTTATTAAAGATGGAAAAATAGTAGGACACCATTTAGGTACTGTTGACTCACAAGAGGATCCAACTATTTCATTGACAGAAGAAGAAAAAAATGAATTATTAGATATATTTAATGAATTATTTGAAAAAATTAGAAACTAGTTATTTCTAGTTTTTTTAATGATTAAATTGTGTTATAATCTTAATGTAATAATGAAAGGAATATCAATCAGTATTGATTGAGGTGAAAAGATGGTATATTTAGATTACAGTGCAACAACACCAGTTAATAAAGAAGTATTAGAAAGCTTTAATAAAGCATCATTAGATTTTTTTGGAAATCCTAATTCATTACATAAACTTGGAATGCAATCAAAAAAATTAATAGATGATGCAACAGAACAAATATCTTCAATATTGAATGTAAAACCTAGTGAAATAATATATACAAGTGGTTCTAGTGAATCAAATAATTTAGCCATAAAAGGAATTGCTCTTAAATATAAAAATAGAGGAAAACATATAATAACGTCTCCTTTAGAACACTCATCTATATATGGCCCTTTAAATTTCTTAACAGAAAATGGTTTTGAAGTTGATTTTGTAAAATTGAATTCAAATGGTTTAGTAGATTTAGAAAATTTAAAAGAATTAATAAGAGAAGATACTATTTTAGTTAGTATAGCCTCTGTTAATAGTGAGATAGGATTATTGCAACCAATAGAAGAAATAGCTAATATAGTTAAAGAATATCCAAAATGTTTCTTTCATGTTGATATGACTCAATCAATAGGAAAAGTAGATATTCCTTTAACAAATATTGATTTAATGAGTTTTTCAGCTCATAAAATATATGGACTTAAAGGTATAGGTTGTTTAATAAAAAAAGAAAAAGTATTACTTGAACCAATAATTCATGGTGGGAAAAGTACAACAGTATTTAGAAGTGGTACACCTGCAACACCTTTGATAGTCTCTATATCAAAAGCACTACGTTTAGAACATACTTCATTAGATGAAAAATATAAAAATGTTTTAGAAAAAAGAAATTATTTAAAAGAAAGATTAGAAAAGTATGAAAACGTTTATATAAATAGTAATGATTATTCAATTCCCTATGTTCTTAATTTTAGTGTAATAGGTGTAAAACCAGAAACTATGTTACATGCATTAGAAATGGATGATATATATATATCAACACAAAGTGCATGTTCAACAGGTCAAATGTCTAAACCAGTATTTGCGGTAACTAATGATGAAAAAAGAGCTCTTTCAAGTTTAAGAATAAGTATATCTAATTATACAACTAAAGAGGAGTTAGATTTATTTTTAAAATCCTTCGATAAAAATTATAAAAAGTTAATATTAAAGTAGGTGAAATATGAAAATACTTAAATTTAATGCAGTTTGGTGCAGTGGTTGTTTAGTTATGAAAAAGACCATAAAAGAAATAAAGGAATTATATCCAGAAATAGAATTTATTGATTATGATTATGATTTAGATGAAAAAGAAGTTGAAAAATGGAATGTTGGTACATTAATACCAGTTATGATTTTTTTAAATGAAGAAGGAAAAGAAATATTCCGTTTAAATGGTGAAAAATCTAAAAAAGAAATAGTAAAAGTAATAGAGGAGTTAAGAAATGAAAAAAATTAAATATATATTTTTATTTATTTTATCTTTCTTATTTATATTACCAAGTATAAATGCAGAAGAAAAAAAACAAGTAAATGTATATTTATTTCATTCTAATACTTGTAGTCATTGTAAAGCCGAAATAGAATTTTTAAACGAAATTCAAAAAGAATATGAAAATTTGAAAATTAATTTATATGAAATAAATGATGTAAAAGAAAACAAAGAATTAATGATTAATATAAAAGAAAAATTAAATATTGATTCACCTATGGTTCCTTTTACAGTCATAGGGGATTATTATTATATAGGATATAATGATGGCGTAAAAGATGGAATAAAAAATTTAATAGAAAAATATACATCTGAAGAACAATATGATGTTATTAAAGATACAATAGATGGAAAAGATGTTTCAAACTTTAAAATTAAAAATGGAGAAATTAATAAAATATCAACAGTGTTTGGTGAAATAGATCCTGCAAAAGTATCATTACCAATACTTTCTGTAATAATGGGTGCTATTGATGGATTTAATCCATGTGCAATGTGGGTTTTGATATTTTTAATAACAATGTTATTTAATATGGAAAATAAAAAAAGAATGTGGGCACTTGGTATTACATTCTTAGTTACATCAGCTTTGATATATTTAGTATTTATGTTTGTATGGCTTGGAGTAGCAACCAAATTACTTACAACGATTAGTTGGTTAAAATTATTAATTGGTTTAGTAGCGTTAATAGGTGCATTCATAAATTTAAAAGGATTTATAAAATCGATAGTTAAAAAGGATGCTGGTTGTGAAGTTGTTGATAACTCTAAAAGAAAGAAAATTATATCTAAAATAAAAAAGTATACATCAGAAAAAAGTTTTATTTTAGCAATGTTAGGAGTAATGTTGTTAGCTATTTCTGTAAATGCTATAGAACTTGCATGTTCTGCCGGACTTCCAGTTTTATTTACAAATGTTTTAGCCTTGAATGATATTAATTTTATTGAAAAATGCATATATATTTTTATTTACATATTCTTCTTCTTAATAGATGATATCATAGTGTTTTTTGTAGCAATGTTTACTCTTAACATTAAAGCACTTTCAACAAAATATACAAAATATTCTCACTTAATAGGTGGAATCATAATGCTTATTATTGGAATACTTATGATATTTAAACCTGAATGGTTAATGTTTAATTTTTAAACGACCATTCTTTTTTTACTATATATTTACGCATACATAAAAGTTACTCATTGACAAAAAATTAGAAATAATGTAATCTGTATTATAGATAGGAGTGAGAGAATGAACGAAGTTCAAAATGAAAAAAAAGTTAGTACAGGTGTAGTGTTTTAATCACATTATTAGTAGTATTATTAGTGGGATGTATAAGTTTTATAGTATATGACAAATTTATAAAGAAGGATAATACAGAGAATAATCCACAAACAGAAGAGAAAGATAATACAAAAAATGATTCGCAAATAGAAAACAAAGATGATTTAATCGTTAATGGAGAAAAATATGAATTAATAGATATTAATGCAGATATAGATTTTGATTCATATAAAATGGTATTAAATACTTGTTTCAAATGTGGAAGTTGGGATTTTATTTTTGACACAGAAACAACTGCAAGGTATGTTGATCAGGATATAAAATTTCCAAAACCAATAAAATATTGGGCAACTGCAGGTGGTAATAATATTTCAAGTAGTAATAATGAACATATTGAATACTTTCTTTTAAGTGGTGAAGGTGATTTATATGCAATTGATAAATTAACAAAAGAAATAGATTTAATATTAAGTAATAAAAATGTAACTGCAATAGCTAATGCGACAGATGAAGATGGAACAGAAATTGCTGTGTTAAAAACAACATCAGGAAATAAAAAAATTGTTTTAAAGTAATATCAAATGAAAAATAGATAGGAGTGAAAGAATGAACGAAATAAAAAATAAAAAAGGAGATACAGTAAAAGTAGTATTAATAATAGTTTTATTGATTTTATTAATAGCTAGTATGAGTTTTACAGTATATGATAAATTTATAAAGAAGGATAATAGTAATCCAACAGTAACAGACAAAGATAAAAATAATGAAGCTAAACAAAATATAGAAATAAGCTTGTCTGATCCTATAATTACTTCATTAGTTTATCCAACTGATGCTTCTGTAAGAAGTGCTGCAATTAAATCAACATGGTCATATAAAAATATAAATGTATCACAGATTAGTAGAGCAGACATGATGTTTGATGCAGCAACATATGTAAAATATACAAGTACAGAAAAAAACAATGAATACTTTAATGTATATTCAGCAAGTGAAATTGAAAAAAACTTTAAAAAAATATATGGTCCAGACACAGCATATTCAAATGCTAATATAGTTTCAGATGAAAGTTGTGTAATTACTGATTATAATGAAAAAGATAATACTTATACAGCTTCTTCAGGATGTGGTGGTGATTCTTGCAATTTCAAAGATGTAGTATCAAAAATATATAAAGCAGAGAAAGATCCTAATGAAGAATATATATATGTATATTCTTACGCACAAAAAGTAGAAGGTAAATGCGATTCTAATTTTGAAACAATCGAAACTTATTTAGTAGATAAAAATGATACAAAAACAAAAACATTATATACAGAAGATGCAGGACAATATTCAGAAAAATATAAATCAACTATTAACGAAATGATTGATAATAAAGAAGTTGAAACATATAAATGGACATTTAAAAAACAAAGCGATGGAAAATATTATTTTTATAGCGGAGAATGGCAATAGTCATTCTTTTTTTTGCTTGATATATTAAGAATGATTCCCATAATAATCATATAACTAAGTAAACTAGACCCACCATAACTTATAAATGGTAGAGTTATCCCAGTAATTGGAATTAATCCAAATGTCATACCAATATTTTGAAATTGTTGATATAAAATCATTCCTGTTATTCCAGAAATAATATAAAAATTAATTCCGCCTTTACTTTTTTTACCAAGATTTATTAATTTAATATCAAAAATTGAAATAAAAATTATAAATAAAACAGATCCAATAAAACCAAAATTATTAGAAAATACAGCAAATATAAAATCAGTTTGTGGTTCTGGAAAATATATAGGTGTATTATTTAACCCCATACCAAACAATCCACCACTACCAATAGATACAATGCCATTAGTTAATTGATAACCACTGTTATTGTTCCAATCAATTAATCTATCAATTCTTAAGAAAAAACTGGTTCCAAAAATATCAATAAATAACTCATTGTTCAAAAAAAACATTAATAATATAAAAGCTACAATACTAATTACTAGTAAAAATAAAGCAATAAACCATCCATATCTAATTCCGGATGTGAATAACATAAAGATTGTTATAAGTAAATATATTAAAACAACACCAGTGTCAGGTTCAAGAAAAGTTAAAATTAAAGGTATTAGAACAATAACTCCAACTCTAAGTAAGAAAAATAACTCATCTTTTACAGTTGCTTTTTTATACTTTGTATTAAATTTATCAATTTCTTTAGCTAACATAATAATTAGAATTATTTTCATAAATTCACTAGGTTGAAAAGTGCCAACTCCAGGAATTAAAAACCAACATTTAGAATTATTAATAGTAGGTCCAAATAAAAGAAGCCCTAACAACAAAATATTTCCAATTATATAAAATATTTCTATGTGTTTATATATAAAATCAGTTTTTATAAAAACAACAATTAATAAAATAATTCCTATTAAATACCAACCAGATTGTTTCAAAGCAAGATTATTTACATTAGTAAGCAATTTATTTGAACTAAAAATTGTTAAAATACTTAATATCATAAATAAGATAATTGAAATAACAAAAAAATAATCTATTTTATATTTTAATATCTTTTTCAAGTTGAATCACCTGTTATAATAATTTACAATTTTTAAAATAAATATTCATTAAATAAAAAAGTTGATAAAATATATAAATATGTAGTATAATTAAACTGGTGATAGAATGGAACATTTGCAGTATATAATTATAATAGCTGTTTTAATAATAATAGCGATTGCTATTACAAAATCAAAAAAGAAAGATTTTAAAATTGAAATAAATAAGTTAGTAGAATATTTAGGTGGTAAGGATAACATCGTAAGTTACGATGTTCAAAAATCTAGATTTATTGTTAATTTAAAAACTACAGATACTGTTAATAAAGAAGGTATTCAAAAGATGGGGGCTCAAGGTATCGTAGAAGTAGAAAATCAGCTAAAAATAATATTTGGTGAAGATGCAAAACAATTAAAAAAATGTATTGATGATTTAATGTGATAAAATTCTTCACATTTTTTCTTTATTCGACAAAATATGACAAATATATATGATACCATTTAATTAACAAATTTATTTGTTAGAGTGTGGGGGAATATATGTTAGAAATTATTTTAATTAATAGTATTTTTGTATTGTTTCCATTATTGTGTTATTTGATTTATGCAATATGTATGCAGAACTATTCTTTAAAAAAAAAGGAATTCTATTTAGATTTTGCGCTCATATCTTCATGTTATTTACTTATAAAATATGGGTACTCATATTCAACAATGGTTCCAAAACTAATGTTTCATATACCTTTAATATTTGCGTATTTATTAAATAGAAAATTAGGTATACTTATATTATCTTTGGTAGGTATTTATTATTACAGTTCCTATAATTTTGGATTATATATAATTTTAATAGAATATGTTATTTATTATATTTTGTATATATTAAAACAAAAATATAAAAGATTTGATTTCTTGTATATAAGATTATTTGTATTTACCAATACAGTAGTTTCATTTTTGTGGCTTTTAACAGATAAAACCGTTTTATTTACACTTTCATGGCAACTTATAGTTATATGTTTACTTTATTATTTTTTAATATGTTTAGTTGTTAATATATTTAAAAAATCAGAGCAAATAACTAATATGTACAATAGTTTAAAAGACTTACAGAATTTAAAAAACTTACGTGAGAGTATATTTAAAATAACACATGAAATAAAGAATCCAATAGCTGTTTGTAAAGGATATTTAGATATGTTTCAAATAAATAATAAAGAACATAATGAAAATTATATTCCTATAATAAAAGAAGAAATCAATAGAACATTAGTTTTGCTACAAGATTTCTTATCATTAAACAAAGTAACAATTGAAAAAGATATTTTGGATATAAATTTATTAATAGAAGATGTTATAGACAATTTTCATCTTCTTTCAAAAGAAAAAAACATAATTATTACATATAAAAATACTGATGATGAAATATTTATAAATGGGGATTATAACAGAATTGTTCAGGTACTTATAAATGTAATAAAAAATAGTATAGAAGCAATTGAGGCAAATGGTATAATAAAAATTGAATTAAATAATAATGAGGATGAAGTAGAAATATTAGTTCATGATAATGGACCTGGTATGGATAGTGAAACATTAGAAAAAATCAAACAATTATTCTTTACGACAAAACAAAATGGAACAGGTTTAGGAGTTGCACTTTCAAATGAAATAGTTGAAGCACATGGTGGGAAAATGAAATATACATCAATAGTAAATAAGGGAACGACTGTTTTAATTACTTTAAAAAAGCACTAAAGTGCTTTTATTTTGCTTCAATATAAATATTTTTGTCAAAAACATGTTGATTATTTTTAAGTTTATTACTAATTCTTTCAAGTTCAGAAGTATCTATTAAAAAGAAATCATGAATCAATATAGGTTTACCATTAGAAGTAGTAGGGTCATCCCAAGTTAAGTCAATGTGTTGCCATTTTTCATCCAAATATAAAAGATTCCATACATGTTCATCATTAATTATTTTATAGTTTTTAATTCCAAGTCTATCCAAAAAAATTGCCATTAAATCACTATAACCAGAACATACAGCTTTTTTATTTACTAATGCGCCATATGCTTTATTTGAACCATTTTCCTCAATATTTAATGAAGTATCATAACTAAGCATATTTATTACATAATCATGAAATGCTTTTATTTTTTCTTTAGTAGTCATGTCATTAGTTATTATTTCATCAATAATTTTATCCATTTGTTCATTAACATAATTTATTTCATCATCAGTATATAATTTTTGAATGTTAACAGTTACTTTACCTAAACTAGATACTTCAAATGTTAAATATTTATAACTATTAAATGGATTAACCATATTATTTATAATTGATAAATCTTCAGATTCCTTTGTAATATAATTTATATCGTTGTAGCAATCTTTATAATCAGGATTACAATAGAATTGAAAAGTAGTCCAACCATTATTTAATATAGTATAAAAAATATTTAATAAATCCTGCTTATTGTTAGGTTCGAAATCTGTTACAGTGTGAACATAATTATATTCATAATCTTTATAATATGTATTTGCTTCACTAATTATAATTTTGTTGTTTATTACAAAATTCTTTAAAATATAATCCGAAATATTATTCCTAAATAAATATAAACAACTTATAATACCTATTAAAAATGTAAACTTTATAACTTTTTTTAATTTCATTTAATTCACCTACATATAGTATATCAAAAAAAAACTCAAACATTATTTAAAATAAAAAAAAGTAAAATAATTACATTTCATTTACCTTTTTAGTTAATCTTGATTTATTACGTGCACAGTAATTTTTTGTAGCAACACCACAAGAAGTTGCTTTATCTATTCTTTTAATAGCTATTTTTAGATTTTCAGCAGCTTTATCTTTGTCTTTAGCTTTTACTGATTTTTCTACATTTTTAATAGCTGTTTTCATACTAGCTTTAAAATTATTGTTATTTTCTTTTTTCTTAGCATCAACTAAGATCTTTTTCTTAGCGTTTTTCATATTTGGCATAATATCACCTCCATGTCATTAATACTTATAACATTTTAACAAAAAAATGATAAAAAAGCAAATAAATTTAATAAATTATTTAAAAATGATAAAAATATTAGAGGTGAATAGTATGAATAGAGAAAAAGATTTAAAAAAATATAACATAAGAACAGATCTACTTGTTGAAAGTATAAAAGATAATAATAATATAAAACCAGTTATTAATATAGAAGATAAAATTAAAATCACTACTGTAAAAGTTGATGAAAAGACGGAGAAATTAATTAATAAGAAGCAAGGTAATTATATTACAATAGAATTTGAAGATGTTACAGATTTTACAAATAAAGAAAAAGTAAAAGAAATTTTTTCTAAGGAATTAAAAAAAATGTTAGCAAATTTAAAAATCACAAAAAATTCATACTGTCTTATTATAGGACTTGGAAATGATAAATCAACTCCAGATTCTTTAGGTCCATTATCAATAAATAATATTATAGTAACATCTCATTTGTTTGAACTTCAAAATGTTGAAGGTTTTATGAAAGTTAGTGCGATAAATCCAGGTGTTATGGGACAAACAGGAATAGAAACTAGCGATATAATCTTAAGTTTAGTAGAAAAATTAAAACCAGACTTTTTAATAGCAATTGATTCTTTAGCAAGCAGTTCTATTGAAAGAGTAAACAAAACAATACAAATGACTGATACAGGAATACATCCTGGTAGTGGAGTTGGAAATAGCAGAAAAGAAATTAGTTATGAAAAATTAAATATACCTGTTGTCGCAATAGGTGTACCAACTGTTGTAGATGCAAATGTAATTGTATCTGATACAATAAATTATATGTATAAACATTATGCATTTAATAAAGAATTTCTAAAAAATCCAATTAGTAAATTAGTTCCAAATGGTGTTAATTATTTAAAAAAAGATGTTAATATAAAAGAATCTGATAAAAAAGATTTATTTGGGATAATTGGAACATTATCTGACAATGAATTTAAAGAATTAATATATGAAGTGTTGACCCCAATAGGTTATAATATGATGGTAACACCTAAAGAAATTGACTTTGTTATAGAAAAATTATCTGATGTTATAGGAAATGGAATAAATAAAGCTCTTCATGATGAAGTAAATTAAATATCAAGTTATTTGATATTTTTTTTGACAAAATGTACGCATATAATTATATATAATCATTAAAGAGGTGAAAAAATGAAATTTAAAAGTAAAAGAAAAATCAAATTAAAATTTAAATATTTAATATTTATTATTATAATAATTTTAATTTATTTATTGTTTTCATACATTTCATCTAACTTTAAATTAGTTACCATAAATAAAAATGCTATATCTAAAATACTTTCAAATAATAGTATTCATATTATATATAATGAAGATGATAATTATTTAAATAAAATATTACAAAAATTTATAAACATAAATGACCCAGTCGGAATACTTAAAAATCAAACAGAAAATAAAATTATATTAAAAGATAAATTAAAATTAAGTTCATATAAATATAAAGTATATTTATACAATACACATGATTTGGAACAATATAAAGATTTTATTCAAAATATAAAAATAAATGTTGGTAACGCTTCGTTATTGCTTTTAAATAATTTAAAAAGCATAGGAATAGATGTAATAGTGGAAAAACAAAAAGTATCTGATTTAACAAATAATGATTTATCAAAAAGTTTTGATACAAGTAAAATATTAATAGAAAATATAATACAAAATGAAAATATTGATTTATTTATAGATTTACACAGAGATGATGAAAAAAAAGAAGTTACAACTTTAGAACTAAATGGTAAAAAATATGCAAAAGTAAAATTTGTAGTAGGAAGAAAAAATAAAAATTATATGTTAAATTATAATTTAACCGAACTAATTAATAGAAAAATAAAAGAAAAATATCCAGATTTAACACGTGGAATAGTATTAAATGATAATTATACATATAATCAAGAATTATCAGAAAAAATCATATTTATAAATATTGGTGGATATGAAAATGACATAGTTGAAGTAAAAAACACAATAGATTTGTTAGGACCAATAATTAAGGAGGTATTAGATGAAGAAAACTAAAGTTTTAAATGTCATTTTTAAATACTTGTTTTTAATGTCATTTATTACATTTTTAACAATATATTTGTCACAAGCAACAGGATATTATGAATATAGACAATATAAAAAAAAGGAACTAACTGAGGAACAAATTAAAAAATTTGAAAAAGATATAAGCGATGGAAAAGAAATAGATATAGAATCATACCTAGAACCCGTACAAAACTATGAAAATAAAATTTCGAGTGCTACACTTGCTATATCAGATACAATTGGAGATTATATGGTAAAAGGTATTGGAATAATATTTGGTGGTATTGGAAAATTAATAGATAGTTAACATATACTAAAGTATAAACAATTATTGACTTTAAAGGGTTTCAAATGTATAATTGTAGAAAGAGAGGAGTATATATATGTTTTGTAAAGAATGCGGAAAAAAGATGCCAGAAGATTCTAAATTTTGCCCAGAATGTGGAACAAACAATAGTACAAAAAAAACAGTAAAAAAAGAAACTAAAAAAGTAACAAAGGAATTAACTAAGGAACAAATTATTGAAGGAGATACTAAAGTATTCAAAATAGTTTCTTACATCGGAATACTTTGGATTTTAGGACTTTTCTGTGGCTCAAAAAATGATTCTAAAGTTAGATTTCATGTTGGTCAAGGAATTATTTTAACAATTGCTTGTGTTGCAGCAGGAATAGTTGCTGGTATTATTAATTTAATAATTGTAGCAACTTGTGTAGAAGCTTCATTCTTTGGAATAACTACTGGTGTAAATACATTAGGTAAAGTTTTATTAGCAATCGTTAATTTAGCTTACTATGGAGCATGTATATTCTATATTGTTACTGGAATTGTTCATGCAGCAAAAGATAAAGAAGAAAAACTACCTTTAATTGGTAATTTAGCTTTTTATAAATAACCTTGTTGGTTATTTTTTTTTATGATATAATTTTTTATATTAAAGGAGAATTTTATGGAAGATTTAATAATTGGAGCACATGTTAATTTTAATAAAAATGAGCAATTGGTTGGATGTGTAAAACAAGCACTTGATTATAAAGCAACAACATTTATGTTTTATACAGGAGCACCACAAAATACTGTTAGAGTTTCTATTGATGATAATTTAACTAGTAAAGCAAAACAAATGATGGTTGATAATAATATTGATATAAATAATGTGGTTATACATGCACCTTATATCATAAACCTAGCTAATAATAATGATAATTATAATTTTGCTATTTCATTTCTTAAACAAGAAATTGATAGAACAATAAGTTTAGGTATTAATAAAATTGTATTACACCCAGGAAGTCATGTGAAATTAGGAGAAACAGAGGGCATAAAAAATATAATATTCGCACTTAATAAAGTATTAGATCCAAATAAAAAAGTGATTATTTGTTTAGAAACTATGGCTGGTAAAGGAAGTGAATGCGGAAAAACATTTGAAGAAATAAAGCAGATTATAGACGGAATAGAATTAAAAGATAAAATAGGAGTTTGCCTAGATACATGTCATATAAATGATGCAGGATATGATTTAAACGATTTTGATAAAATAATAAATGATTTTGATAAGGTAATAGGCCTTAAATATTTAAAATGTGTTCATATAAATGACAGTAAGAATATACTAGGAAGTCATAAAGATAGACATGAAAATATAGGATATGGAACAATTGGTTTTGAAAATTTAATTAAAATAATTTATCACGAAAAATTAAAAAATATTCCGAAAATATTAGAAACTCCATATGTTTCTAAAAATGAAGATGATAACAAAAAAATATATCCACCATATAAATTTGAAATAGAAATGATAAGAAATAAAAAAATTAATGAAAATTTAATAGAAGATATAAGAAATTATTATAAATAATCTTATGTCTTTTTATTGACATTATTTTTGATGATTGATATCATAAATATAGTATAGTAGGAGGGAGGAAATAAGTATATTATTACTTAAAATTTTATGAAAAAGAAAGGATTCACTTTAGTAGAATTACTAGCAGTAATAGTAGTTCTTGCAATAATTGCATTAATTGCAGTACCAGTAGTTATAAATATTATTAAATCAGCACAAAGAGGTGCATTTAAATCGAGTGCATATGGAATTTTAGAAAGTGCTAAAATATATTATTTATCGGGTAAGGTTCAATCCAAAGATGTTTTGTCTAGGATAGATGTAGTACAAAAAGATGAAAATGATAAATATATATTAGAATATAATGGTGAGAAACCAGAATCTGGGGTAATAGTTTTTGATTCAAATGGGAAATCAGCTTTAGCAATAAAAAAAGGCACTTTTTGTGCAAGCAAAAACTATAACGAAGAGGAAATAAAAGTTCAAGATATAGATAAAAATGGAAAATGTACTATAAATGAAAATGGAGTCATAGATATAGAAAAAGAAGAAACTGATGATTCTATTAAAATAGGTTATATAGAGGACTTGGTTGATTTAGCAATTTCTGTAAATGAAAGTTCTGATGGTGCTTCATCAAAAACTTATACATTAATTAGAAATTTAGATTTTAATGATGACTCATCATATAAAAATCCAACAAGTACAACTTATGGTGATATAAATAGAGATGGTAAGATAGATGATATCAAAACGGAATTAACTTCTAGTAAAGGATTCCCAATGATAGGAATAAATGGAACATTAAAAAATGAAACTGATGAAAGTTATACAGTAGAAACATCATTTCAAGGAATTTTTGATGGGAAAGGATATTCAATTAGTAATTTATATATAGACTCTCCATCTTTAACATGCAATGGTTTATTTTCTAACATATCTGATGGGGCAGAAATAAAAAATATTAAGTTATTAGATTCAAAAGTAAATGGAGTAACCGAAAAATTTGGTTCACTGGTAGGTTGTGCAAAGGCAAAGGAAAAGCAAGTTACTTTAGATAATATAACAGTAACAGCAACAGTTAATGGTCCATCTGCAAATGCTGGAGGATTAATTGGTTATTCAGAAGGAACAGAAGCTAATAAAGTAATTGTCAATAATATAACAGCAAATACCAATGTAAGTGTAGGTTCTGCCTATGCTGGAGGATTAATTGGTACTTCCAATAATACAGAAATAAATAATATAGAAATTACTTCAAATGTTTCACAAGCAGGTGCTATATTAGGTGGCGTAGTAGGTCAAGCAATAAATACAAATGTTGACGGTGGAAATGTTAATACAACTATAATTGGCAAATCTGGCAATGGTGGAACTGGAGGAATATTAGGAAGTTCTCAAACCCCGTCATCAATAAAAAATTTAAATATTAAATATGATATAACATCGTACAATATTATAGGGGGGGTATTAGGAAATTCATCTGGATATGCTACTATTGATAATATAAATGTCCTAACTGGTAGTACTATAAAGTCTTCTAGTGATAGTGTAGGGGGACTAGTAGGATCTGGTGGTGCTAATATATCAAATTCAGAGGTTAATGCTGACATATCAGTTGGATATTCTAGTGGAGGAATTTTAGGATCTGGGGGGGGTACTATATCGGATTCAACTTTTAATGGAAATATTACTAGCAATTCAACTTATGAAATTAGATATGTGGGTGGAATAGCTGGAGCATTTAACGGTAAAATTGAAAATGTAAAATCAAATGGTAAGTTAAAGTTTGATTGTAATGCCTCATATGTTGGTGGAATTGTTGGTGCTAATAATGTAGGTAGTTTATCATTAAATAATGTAAATTCTACAATGAATTTGAATATGAAATATGGTTCAAATGTAGGCGGAATTGTTGGATCCACGAATGGAAATATTGAGAATGCAACTGCAAATTTGGATATAATGGTTACAGATAATTCATTAGGTGGATCACAGATTGGTGGAATAGCAGGTTTTACAGGCTCAAGTATAGTTAATAATGCAACATATATTGGAACAATCTCTTCTGGTACATCATTTAATGTTGCTGGATTAATAGGTGGGTTATATGATACAAAAGTAAAAAATAGTTATGTAAATACAATTATAAAATCGAATAGTGCTTATTATATAGCAGGCTTTTGTAACTCCGATCAATCTTCAGGTTCTTCAATATATAATTCTGGGGCAAATGTAAAAATGATAATTAATCATACGACAAGTAATAATGAAACAATAACTGGGTTTGCAAGAAATACTCCTATTTATAATAGTTTTTCAAATGTAGATATAACATTAAATACCGGTGGTAGTCAGGCAGAAGTTTTTGGCTTAAGTCAAAAATCTGTATCAAATAGCTATATTACTGGAAATATAACAATAAATGGAACAGATAGTGCTTTCTTACATGGAATAAGTAGTTCTAGTGTTAATAATTCATATACTAATACAAATGTAGTAATTAATAATCCAGGTACTTCTTCAAATAAATGGTTGGTACTTTCTGGAATAACAAGTGAAAATGCTACTAATAGTTTAACAAATTCTAATCTTACATTGAAAAATGCGGATACATATAAAAACGGATTTAGTACAAGTCCATCTGAAGCAGGTGGAATGATATACAGATTAGGTCAAAATGTAAATAATTCATTTTATTCAGCAAGCCAATTGATAAAAGATGAGGCAGGAACAACGTTGCCAACAACCACAGTTGATTCTGAAACATCAGCATCAATAGATGATATTAAGACTGTAAATTGGCAATCAAGTTTATTTGGCAATAAATTTAAGTATAAGGAAGGATATTATCCTCAAGTTTATAAGGTTGATGATAATGGTAATGCGACAACAGAATTGGTTCCAAACCAAAAATTAATTAAAATAACTGGAACTGATTCATCTCAAACTCCGACTATAACAACACAAATAGAAAAAGAAAGTATAGTTGGTGAAACTGATAAAGAAGCACCAACTTGTGAATTAAATTATTTTGATTCATTAGAGAATGGTTTTACAGCATCATATTTATGTACAGATAATGTTGAGGTAACAGAAAAAAGACATTTGTATGATTCGAGGTCAGATATGACTGCTAATATAACTTCTTTAGCATCACTTGATATAAAATCATCTTCAACAAGCAATAATACCGTAAGTACATGGACAACTACGTCTTCAGCAAGTCAAGGAGTGGAAGCTCCAGACCAAGGACTATGTTATTACTTTAGATATGGAGCACAAGATGCTGCTGGAAATTACAGGGTTTATAAAACATCTTATTGCTTGAGTTATTAGGAGGCGTTATGAAAAAGAAATATATAATAATATCAGTAATTATTGCTATAATAGTAATAGCTTCAATATTAATTATAGTAAAACTAAATTCAAATACAAAAAATAGTCAAGGTTATGATTATTTAGGACTTCAAATTGAATATAATGATAATAATTCTTTGTTGCACATTCCTTTATATGAAAAACAAAAAGAAGTTACAAAAAAAGTAACTATAGAAAATAAATCTAAGGAACAAAAACAATATGATATAGTATGGTCATCAATTTCAAATTATAGCAATGAAAAAGCTATATACATGGTAGAATATAAAACAAACAAAAAAACTAAAGTAAATAATATAGATTCAAAAGAATTAGGAAATCTGAAATTTGATGAAGTAATATACCATGATGTAACAATAGAACCAGGTGAAAAGCAAACATACAAGATTACAATTAAATCTTCGGATAATGCGGATTTAGTTGGTAATTTAGATGCTGCTATAGCAATAAAAGTTTTAAATGAAACAAAGAACGCAGATTAATGCGTTCTTTTATTGTAGAAAATTTTTATATTTTTCTTTAAAGAAATAATATAAATTTTTAATTTTATTTAAATTATTTTCATCAATTTCAAAACTTAATTTGTTAAAAATTGGAGTAACATCACCAAACACAATTTGTTTCCAATCCTTTTTAATACAATTATAAATTATATCTAAATTATTATTATTTAGAGTAATATTGTTTTTTAATCCAAAATCATAAACATCTTTTTTTGTTATTTTGTCAATATATTGTTTAATTATAAACTCTTTCAATGAAATCACCTTAATATAATATATGTATAAAAGTTAAAATAGAGAATAATATAATTATAGGTGATATTATGTATAAGGCAAAACCATTAAAATTTTCATTTAATGCTTTAGAACCATACTTAAGTGAAGAAACGGTGCGAAGACATTATATAATATATACAAATTATGTAAAAAGATTAAATGATTTAATAGAAAATAATAAATATACTTTAGAAGAAACAATAAAAAATATAGACGAATTTCCTATGGAAAATAGAGATAAAATATTATTTTTATCATCAGCTATCTTAAATCATGAATTATATTTTGAAAATATAGGACTAAATAAATCAGAACCAGTGGGAAAATTAAAACAAAAAATAGAACAACAATATGGAAGCTTTGAAAACTTTAAGGAAGAATTTAAAAAACAAGCATCGTATGTTATAGGATCAGGATATACATTTTTAATATTAAACAACAATGATTTAGAAATAATTAATACATCTAATCAAGAAAATCCATATTCATATGATCTTATACCAATAATGAATATAGATTTATGGGAACATGCTTATTATATTGATTATTTTAATAGACAAGAATATATAGATAACTTTTTTTCAATAATTGATTTTGAAGAAGTAAACAACAATTATGAAAAAAATATCAAATAATAAAATAATAACTATTGAAAGAAGATATAATATATTAATTGCTATAACAATAATCGCAATGCTCATTTTAGTAATAGGACTATTTAACGTACAAATATTAAAACATAATTATTATAAAGATAAATTACAAGAATTAACAAACAACATTGTATATGGAGAAAGTGCTCCAAGAGGTAGAATATATGATAGAAATGGAAAAATAATAGTAGATAATAAAACAGTAAAAGTTATATATTATAAAAAAAAATCGGGAGTAACTACGAGTGATGAAATAAATACTTCATATAAACTTGCTCAAATACTTGATTTAAATTACAATACTACTGATTTAATGATAAAAAAATTTTGGATAAAAAATAACTATGATGCAGCGTATAATTTAATAACCAAAAATGAAAGACTTTTGTTAGAAGAAAGAAAAATTACATCTCAAGATATAGAAAACTATAAACTTGAAAGAATAGATGTTAGTAAAATAAATTATAGTGATTTAGATAAAAAAGCAGCATATATATATAATCTAATGAATACAGGATATTCATTTACAAAAAAAAGCATAAAAAAAGAAAACGTAACAGATCTTGAATATGCAAAAGTCGCAGAAAGTCTAAACGAAATGCCAGGTGTAGAAGTAAAAATGGATTGGGAAAGGGTATATCCATACGGAGATGTTTTTAGAACTATATTAGGTAGTGTATCAAATTCAGAAACAGGAATACCATATGAAAAAAAAGATTATTACCTAGACAAAGGCTATTTACTTTCAGATAGAGTTGGAATTAGTTATTTAGAAATGCAATATGAAGATATATTAAAAGGTACAAAAAATAAATATAAATTAGAAAATGGTGAATATGTTTTAGTAGAAGAGGGAAAAAGAGGAAAAGATATAGTATTAACTATAGATATTGAATTACAAAAAGAAATAGAAAAAATAATGGATGAAGAAATTATTAAAGCGAAAAAAGATGGACCAAACACAGAATATTATGAAGGTTCATTTGTAGTTATTTCAGATCCAAAGTCTGGTGGAATACTTGCAACATCTGGCAGAAAAGCGACTAAAGTAGATGAAAATTATAAAACATATGATTATACACCAGGAATAAGTACAACCCCAGTTGTTATGGGTTCAGCAGTAAAAGGTGCTTCTCATATAGTAGGATATAATACAGGTGCATTAAAAATAGGTGAGATTAGAAAAGATGATTGTTTAATTCTTCCGTCAACTCCTCCAAAGTGCTCTTGGAAATATCTAGGAACTTTAAATGATATAACTGCTTTAAAACAATCTTCTAATACATATCAATATCATACAGCTATAAGAGTTGGAAAAGGAAGTTATTCATATAATAAAGCATTAAAACTTGATTTAAGTGCATATAAAATATATAGAAACACATTTGCTGAATTTGGACTTGGAATTAAAACAGGTATAGATTTACCTATTGAAAGTGAAGGATTTAAAGGAAAAAGTGATACACCATCATTACTTTTAGATTTTGCAATAGGACAGTATGATTCATATACACCTATTCAAATGACACAATATATAAATACAATAGCAAACAATGGATATAGATTGCAGTTGCACTTTTTAAAGGCAGTATATGAACCAACAGATATACCACTTACAAACTTATCATATGAATTTGAAACAAATATTTTAAATAAAGTTAATACACTTGACATATATATTCAAAGAGTAAAACAAGGATTTAAAAGTGTAATGGAAACAAATGGTACAGGAGTAGGATATATAAATTCAAAATATAAACCAGCAGGAAAAACTGGAACGAGTCAAAGTATAATAGATACAAATAACGATGGATATGTTGATACAATGGTACTTAACCATACATTTGTATCATATGCTCCATATGATGATCCTAAAGTAACTTTTACGGTTATTTCACCTAATATTTTTAATTATAAGGGTAAAAGTAATAGTAGAAACTACGTAAATATGAAAATAAGTAGAGCAATATCAAAAAAGTTCTTTGAAATTTATAAATAATTTGTTATAATATGGTAGTATGCATTAAAAAGGAGGGAAACTTAGTATGGCAAAAAAAGGAGAAGCTAGAGAAAGAATTACTCTTGCATGTACAGTTTGTAAAGAACAAAACTATCGTACAGAAAAAAACAAAAAAAATACAACTGAACGTTTAGAACTTAAAAAATATTGTTCAACTTGTAAAAAAACAACACCTCATAAAGAAGGAAAATAATAAGGAGGAAAAATCATGTTTAATATTAATGATATAAAAAACGGAATAACTTTCTTGTTTGAAGATAATATATATCAAGTAATAGAATTTTTACACGTAAAACCTGGAAAAGGTGCTGCATTTGTAAAAGCTAAACTTAAAAACTTAAGAACAGGATCTATTACTGAAAAAACATTTAATACAAGTATAAAGTTAGAAAAAGCCATCATAAGTAAACAATCAATGCAATATCTTTATAGCACAGGTGATGTTTATAATTTTATGAACATGGAAACTTATGAACAAATTGAAATTTCTAAACAACAATTAGGTGATGATGCTAAATACTTAAAAGAAGGTTTAAATGTTAATATAACTTTCTATCAAGGTGAAATGTTAGGAATTGAATTACCTGAAAAAATTGAGTATACTGTAGCAAAAACAGAACCAGCTGTTAAAGGAAATACTACAAATAATGCTTTAAAAGAAGCTTATATGGATAATGACTTAATGGTTAAAGTACCTTTATTTATAGGTGAAGGTGAAAATATTGTAGTTTCTACAAAAGATGGTAAATATGATTCAAGAGCATAACAAGCTCTTTTTTTTTATATAAATTTGTGTTAAAATAAAAAAAGAAAGTAGGTAAACATATGAAAGGATTTACTTTAATTGAATTGTTAGCTGTATTAATAATTCTTGGAATTGTAACAATGATTACGGTACCTATGATAAGTAATCAAATAAATTCAGCTAAAGATAAAGCTTATGATGAACAAATAAATAGAATAGAAGAAATTTCAAGAAACTGGGGTGTTTCTAATACAGAATTACTTCCAGATGAAGGAGAAACTTATTTTTTAACGCTTGATAAATTAAAAGAAGCTGGCTTATTAGATGAAAAAGAATTAAGAAATCCAAAAGATAGTTCTATAATGACTGGATGCATAGTAATAAAATTCGATAATGATACTAATCAATATAGTTATAAATACAATGAAGAGTGTAAATAAATTAAACAATTGTTTAATTTTTTTTTATATTATATAATTAGTTTGGTGATATTATGAAAAAACCAGAATTACTTGCTCCTGCAGGTTCAATGGAAAGTTTAAAAGCAGCTATTTGTGCAGGATGCGATGCGGTATATTTAAGTGGTAAAAAGTATGGTGCAAGATCATTTGCTACAAATTTTGATAATGATGAATTAATAGAAGCAATAAAATTATGTCATTTATATGGAATAAAAATATATGTAACAGTAAATACACTTATATTTGAAGATGAAGTAGAAGAGTTTTTAAATTATATAGATTTTCTTCATGTTAATAATGTAGATGCAATAATAATACAAGATATTGGGATGGTTGATTTAATTAGAAAAACTTATCCGAATTTAGAACTTCATGCATCAACACAAATGCATATACATAATTTAGAAGGTGTAAAATTATTAGAAAAACTAAATATAAAAAGAGCAGTTCTAGCTCGTGAAACAAGTATAGATACTATAAAAAAAATCAAAAATAATACGAATTTAGAACTTGAAATATTTGTTCATGGAGCACTTTGTGTTAGTTATTCAGGTCAATGTTTAATGAGTTATTTAATAGGTGGTAGAAGTGGTAATAGAGGGGCATGTGCTGGAAGTTGTAGGTTACCATATGATGTAATAAGAGAAAACAAAAAATTAAATATAGGACATTATCCATTAAGTATGAAAGACTTAAATACGTTAAGTAATATTGATAAGTTAATAGATTTAAATATAGACAGTATAAAAATAGAAGGAAGAATGAAAAGACCTGAATATGTATATATAGTTGTTGCGCTATATAGAAAAGTAATAGATGAATATGTAAAAACAGGAAAAATAAATATAAAAGAAGAAGATATAAAGGAATTAAAAAAAATATTTAATAGAGAATTTACAAAAGGATTTATATTTAATGAAGAAAATAATTTAATAGTTAATGAACAAAAACCAAATCATCAAGGTATAGAAATTGGAAAAGTAATTGATTATAAAAATAATTATGCAACTATAAAATTAACAGATGACTTAAATATAAATGATGGAATTAGATTTATAGATGAAAAAGATTATGGATTTATTGTAACAAGTATGTTAAAAAATAATAATAAAGTTTCTTGTGCTAAAGCAGGAGATATTATAAAAATAAAATCAGAAAATAAAATAAAAAATAGAACAATTGTTGTAAAAACATCAGATTATAATCAACTAAACGAGATAAAACAAAAAATATCTGTTAAAAGAAAAGTAAATATAGATTGTTCTGTATATGCTAAAATAGGAGAAAAAATATCTGTTACATATAATGATAATAAAAATACAGTTACAGTTTTTGGGAATATTGTAGAAAAGTCAAAAAATTATCCAATTACAAAAGATAAAATAAAAAATCAATTAGAAAAGTTAGGCGATACAGTATATCAAATAAATAAATTTAGTATAGAATCAGATGAGAATATATTTATAAACATAAAAGAATTAAATGAATTAAGAAGAAATTTAGTAGAAAAACTAAACGAAAAAAGAATTTATAATATACCTTATTTAAAAAAAGAATATAGTGTAAAACTTCCAGATTTAAAACAAAAACAAGAAATAAATTTAGAAGTATTAGATGAAAAAATATACGATAAATTAAAAGAATTTGATTTTAATAAAATATATTCAGAAATAGAAAATAAAATATTTGTAAAAAAAATTCCTAGAGTAATAAATGAATACATAGAAGATAGTAATTTATTATTAGTAGGAGAACTTGGAAGTATAAATAAATATAAAAATATAGAAACAGATTTTTCTTTAAATGTTACAAATTCATATTCAGTAGCGCTCTTACATAGCTTAGGAGTAAAAAAAGTAACACTTTCTTATGAAGTAAATGAAAGTATGGTTAATAAAATATATGAAAATTATGTAAAAAGATATGGTAAAGAACCTAACTTAGAATATATAATAGCTTCAAGAAAGCAAGCAATGATTTCTAAATTTAACTTAGTAAAAAAATATGGAAATAATATATATTTATTAGATAGACTTAAATACAAATATCCTATAATAGAAAAAAATAATTTAATGTATATATACAATAATAAATATGAATATAATAATATTTTAGCTAAAATAAATAAAAGAATAATAGTTGATTTTTATTCTGATATAACACAAACATTAATTGATTTTATTAAAGGAGTAATAAATGAAAATAGATAAAATAGTAGTAGGAGATTATCAAACAAATTGTTACGTTTTAACACTCAATAATAATTGTATAGTAATTGATCCAGGTGATGATTATGAAAAAATACAAGAAAAAGTTGGCAATAAAAATATAAAGGCAATAATAATAACACATTATCACTTTGATCATGTTGGTGCTTTAAATAACTTTAAGAGTAAAATAATAGATTATAAATACAAGGATGGATTTTATAAAATAAATGATTTTGAATTTAATATAATACATACATCAGGCCATAAAGAAGATTGTATAACAATATATTTTGAAAAAGAAAAAATAATGTTTACAGGAGATTTTATATTTAAAAATTCAATTGGTAGAATGGATTTAGAAGGTGGAAGTATATCTGATATGAAAAAAAGTTTAAAATTAATATCAAAATATGATGATGACATAATAGTATACTCTGGCCATGGAAATGATACTACATTAAAAAATGAAAAAAATAACTTTAAATATTACATTTAACAAAAGATGAAATTTATGAATAAAAATGATATATACAAACTTTTAAATAATAAAAAAATATGGCATGAAATTGTTGAACACGAAGCAGTTTATAACATGGAAGATTTAAAAAAAACTAAATTATTGTATCCAGAATATGATGCTAAAAACTTATTTCTTTGTGATGATAAAAAGAATTACTTTCTTATAACAGTTAAAGGAATTAAAAAAATCAATTTAAAAGAATTTAAAAATAAAAATAATACACGTTCTTTAAGCTTTGCTTCACAAAAAGATTTAAATGAAATTTTAAATTTAAATCCAGGTAGCGTATCTCCTTTTGGATTACTAAATGATAAAGAATTGAAAGTAAAATTTTTCATAGATAAAAGTTTTATGATGGACAAATATATAATAGGAGTACATCCAAATGATAATACTGCAACAGTATGGTTAAATGTAATGGATTTAATTGAAATAATAAACGAACATGGTAATGAAATTAATATTGTAGAAATATAAAGGTAGTTTTGTTAAACTGCTTTTTATATTACAAAACTGTAAGATAATAAAAGTAATTTTAATGTTATAATATTTGTAGAAAGTTGGTGATTATATTTGAAAAAAATAATGATTGTTGAAGATGACAAAATTGTGGCAAGTGAATTATATAATTTATTAACAAACTCTTCTTATGAAGCAACTATATTAACCAATTTTGAAAATGCCTTAGAAACAATACTTAAAAGTAATTCAGATCTTATTTTACTTGATATAAACATACCTTATTTAAATGGAGAATTATTACTAAAAAATATTAGAAAAAAATCTAATATTCCAATTATAATGGTAACAAGTAAAACTAATGAAGCAGATGAAGCATTATCAATCATGTATGGAGCAGATGATTACATAATTAAGCCATATAATCCAACTATATTATTACTTAGAATATCTAACATATTTAAAAGATGTGAACAAAAATTAGATATAATAAAATTTAAAAACTTAATAATTAATATTAACAAAGGAATCATTAAAAACAATGAAAAAGAAGTTGTTTTAACAAAAAATGAAATGATTATTTTTAGTTATTTATTAAATAATAAAGAAAGAATAGTAACAAGAGATGAACTTATGACAACTTTATGGAATAATGATGAATATATTAATGATAATGCACTGACGGTAAATATAAGTAGATTAAGAACAAAATTAAAAGAATTATCTGAAAAAGAAATGATTGAAACTAGAAAAGGATTAGGATATATATTATTATGAGATTTTTAAATTACTTAAAAGATAAAATAGTTAGTATAATTATATATATAATTACATCAATAATTATATGTTTAATACTTAGAGCATTTAAATTAAATAATGATGTAACTTTGATAATTTTTTTAATACTATCAATAAATGGCTTATCTATATTACTTTTAAATTATTTTAGAAAAAGAAATTATTATAATAATCTTTTAAATATGTTAAATAAATTAGATAAAAAATATTTAGTATTAGAAACAATTCCAGAACCTACTACATATGAAGAAATATTAACTAATGATATTTTATATGAAATAAACAAATCAATGATAGAAAACATTAATTTACAAACTAAGGGAATTACTGAATTTAAAGAGTTTGTTGAAATTTGGATTCATGAAATAAAAATACCAATATCAAGCATGGTATTAAAATGTCACAATCATAAACAAATAAATTCTATAGATTTTTTAAGTATAATTAGAAAATTAGATAATAATATAGATCAAATACTTTATTATATGAGAAGTGAAATTACAGAAAAAGATTTCATAATTGGAAAATTTTGTCTTAAGGAAATAGTTAGAAATGTTAGTTTAAAAAACAAAGATGATTTACTTGAAAATCAAATAAAACTAGAAGTCAATATTGATAATTTAAATGTATACACAGATAAAAAATGGCTAGAGTTTATATTAAATCAAATAGTAAACAATAGTATAAAATATAAAAAAAATAACAATAGTTTTATTAATATTACAGCACATGAAGAAAAAGATAAAATTATACTTTCGGTATATGATAATGGAATAGGTATACCAAGTAAAGACATTAAACGTGTTTTTGATAAATCATTTACTGGCACAAATGGAAGAGATAAAGTTAAATCAACTGGTATGGGATTATATATTATAAAAAACTTGTGCAATAAATTAGGTCATAATATTTATATCAAAAGTGAAGAAAATAAGTATACAAATGTTGTTATTGAATTTGGCAAAAATAAGTATTATAAATTTTAATATTACTAAAATGTAATGTTGTGTAATATTAAACAAGCGACAAATTATTATAACTTTAATATAATTAATTACGAAAGGAGAAATATTATGGAAAATATTTTAAAATTATCTAATGTAGAAAAATATTATGGAAGTAAATCAAGCTTAACAAAAGCTATTAATGATATTTCTATGGAAGTTTTAAAGGGAGAATTTGTTGCTATAATGGGAGCAAGTGGTTCAGGAAAAACTACACTTTTAAATATGATTTCTACAATAGATAAAGTAACATCAGGACATATTTATGTAGAGGGGGAAGATATTACAAAATTAAAAGGAAATAAACTAAATAAATTTAGAAGAGATAAATTAGGATTTATTTTTCAAGATTTTAATTTACTTGATACTTTAACAGGATATGAAAATATTTCACTTTCTTTATCTATTCAAAATGTACCATATAAAGAACAAAAAGAAAGAATAAACGATATGGCAGAAAAATTAAATATAACTAAAATACTTAATAAATATCCATATCAAATGAGTGGTGGTGAAAAACAAAGAATAGCAAGTGCTAGAGCAATTATTACAAATCCTAGTTTGATTTTAGCTGATGAACCGACGGGTGCTCTTGATTCAAAATCATCAAGACAATTGTTAGATAGCATTGAGTTTTTAAATAAAAAACTAAATTCTACAATTTTGATGGTAACTCATGATGCTTTTACAGCAAGTTATGCTTCACGTGTTATATTTATAAAAGATGGAAAAATATTCAGTGAACTAAATAAAGAAAATTTATCTAGAAAAGAATTTTTTGACAATATAATTGATGTAGTTACTTTACTGGGCGGTGAAATGAACGATGCTTTGTAAATTATCTATTTCAAATATTAAAAAAAGTTTTAAAGATTATGCAATTTATTTTGTAACTTTAATACTTGGTGTTTGTATATTTTATATTTTTAATTCAATGGGCAGTCAAACTGCTATGTTAGAAGTGTCAAATAGACAAGGAGAAATGATAGATTTATTAACTCGCTTACTATCATATGTATCAGTTTTTGTATCATTCATTTTAGGATTTTTAATTATATATGCGTCTAGATTTTTAATAAAAAAAAGAAATAAAGAATTTGGAATTTACATGACACTTGGAATGTCTAAAAGAAAAATATCATTTTTACTATTAATAGAAACATTTTTAATAGGTCTTATTTCATTAATCATTGGTTTATTATTAGGTATGATTTTATCTCAAATTACTAGTGTTTTTGTTGCCAACATGTTTGAAGCTGATATGACAAATTTTAGATTTAATTTTTCAAAAACTGCTATGATGAAAACAATTTTATATTATGGTATTATTTATATTATTGTAATGATTTTTAATACAATTATAGTAAATAAAAATAAACTTATAAATTTATTACAAGCAAGTAAAAAGCAAGAAAAGATTAAATTTAAAAATCCTATTGTTTGTATAATATTATTTATTTTATCTATTCTCATGCTTTCATCTGCATATTATATGGTAACTAAAGGTTTATTTAAATTAATAAAATATGATGCAAGTATATTATTTTTACCAATATCACTTGGAATAGTTGGAACAATATTATTCTTTTATTCTATAGCAGGTTTGGTTTTAAAAATACTATCTAAATGTCATAAATTATATTATAAAAAATTAAATACTTTTGTTTTTAAACAAATCAGCAGTAAAATAAATACAATGGTTGTATCTATATCTGTTATTTGTATTATGTTATTTTTTACCTTGTGTTTGTTATCAAGTACATTTACTATAAAAAATTATTTTAATAATTCTATTAATAAATATGCACCAGCAGATTTTGAACTTATTAAGTATTATTATAATCAAAACAAAGTATCAGATGAAGATATGCTTAATCTAATCAATAATGATATAGAATTAAAAAATAATATAAATTTAACTATTATTAATGAGTATTATGATGAAAATATGTTATATAAAGAATCATTAGGAAATTATTATTTAGAATTAAAAAATAAATCCCCATTTGCAAATTATAATTCAAAAGTAGAAATTATTTCGCAAAGTGATTATAATAAAATATCAAAATTATTTAATTTAGATGAAATAACATTAAAAGATAATGAATATGTTATTGTTTCAAATTATGAAAAAGAAATATATGATGAGGTAATGAATAGAAAAAGCATAATTAACATATTTGGTAAAGAATTAACTCCAGCTTTAAATAAAAGTATAGAAGGATTTGTAAAAATTAGTGGCAATCCAACTAATATGGGATTTTTCGTTGTTCCAAATAATGTAATTGATTCTAATTCTGAAAACAATAAAATATTGATTGGAAATTATTCTACTACAGATAAAGATAAAATTAATTATATAGAAAATAAATTAAAATATTATTCAATGGAAAATGGTTATGATTTAGATACAAAAAATGATATAAAAGCTGCATCAATAGGTCTTTCCGTTATTGTTACATTTATTGGACTTTATTTGGGTATAATATTTTTAATATCTTCATCTGCAATTTTAGCTTTAAAGGAATTATCAGATTGCTTAGATGATAAAAATAAATATAAAGTTTTAAGACAAATAGGATCTGATGAAAAAGATATAAATAAAGCATTATTTAAACAAACTTTAATATTTTTTATAACACCTTTGTCATTAGCGATAATTCATACTATATTTGGACTTAAATTTTGTACATATATTTTAAGTAGTTTAGGAATAAAAAGTATTTTAGATGGTTCAATAATTACTTTTATATTTTTAATTATTATATATTCTATATATTTTATAGTAACTTACTTATGTAGTAAAAACATAATTAAAGAAAAAATGTAAAATTATTTGTGTTATAAAAAAAGGTACTTTAATGAAATATATAGTATTGCTTAGAGGAATAAACATTAATGGAAAAAATAAAATGTCAATGAATGAATTAAAAATTGAATTAGAAAAAAAGTACAATAATGTAATGACATATTTAAATAGTGGGAATATAATTTTAGAATCTTTCGAAATTAAAAAGAATATAACAAATCAAATTTTAAAAATAATAAATGACAAGTTTAATTTAAAAATTCCTATTCATATTCTTACTTTTGATGAATTAAATAATATATTTGAAAATATTCCAAGTTGGATTAAAATGAAAGATAAAGCGTTTTATAATAATATTATTTTTATAATTCCACCAGCAAATTACATAAATGTATATAATCAATTAGGAAAACCTTCTGAAAACATAGAAATAGTAAAAGAATATAATAATGTTATATTTTGGTCATATAATCTAAAAAACTATAAGAAATCAAATTGGTGGATTAAAACTGCAAGTACTAGTATAAAAGATAGTATAACAATTAGAACAGTTAATACAATGAAGAGAGTTTTAGAATTGTGTAGTGAAAATAGTAGAATGTAAAAAATTTAGTATTATGTACTAAATTTTTTTTATATCATTAGAGGTTTATTAGTTTATTAGGTTAGTTTGACAAAATTAATTTTTTGTAGTAAGATAAGCCACAAAAAAGGGAAGTATTGGCATTATAAGAGGGTATTAGAGGGGATTTTATATGACAAAAGAAGAATTATTAAAGGTAAAACAAGATTTGTTAAATCTTGAAACATCAAAATTAAGTGGGTATCCAACAATAGATAAACCATGGACTATAAATTATAATCAAAAAGAATTAGAAAAAGAAATTCCAAAAAGAACCGTATTTCAAGAGATTTATAATAATAATCTTGCATTTCCAAAAGATTTAGCGCTAGAATTTTTTGGAAGTCAAATAAATTATTTAAAACTTTTTAAAAACATTGAAGCAACTGCAAAGGCATTTCAGGAATATGGAATAAAAAAAGGTAAATTTGCTACAATTTGTTCAGCAGGGGTTCCAGAAACTGTCTATTCATTTTATGCGTTATCAAAATTAGGTGCAGTTGCTAATATGATTGCTCCACATTTTGAAAAAAGAGATTTGATTGCAAGAATTGATGATTGTGAAAGTGATATATTAATAATAATGGATGAATTTTATCCAGAATTAAAAGATGCAATTAAAAATTCAAGAATTAAAAACGTAGTTATTCTTCCAACTTTAAATTCATCAATATTAAGATTCATTTCTAAGACATATAAATTAGATAGTCATAGTAATGAATTATATTGGAATCAATTTATCAAAGATGGAAGAAATAGAGAAGAAACTACAACTATTCCATATGAAAAAGATTTGCCATTAACAATGGTATATTCAAGTGGAACAACTGGTGCCTCTAAGGGAATATTATTGTCAAATGATAGTTTCCAAAACTCAATTCAAGCATATCCTGCGTCAGGCGTTGATATTTCAAGAGGACAAAAGTTTTATCAAATTATACCACCCTGGTATTCAACTGGATTAAGTACATCAATACATTTACCATTATCCTATGGAACTTCTGTATTTATGGACCCAAGATTTGAAAGAGATATTTTTGTAAAAAATATTGTTAAAGCAAAACCAAACTACTGTGTTGCTCCAACAAGCATGTATGAAGGTTTTTTAGATGAAAAATTAGTTAAAAATAAGGATTTATCATTTTTTAATTATCCATTTGAGGGTGGAGAACCATTAAGTGATGAAGTCGCTACCAAAATTGAAACAGTATTTAAACAACACGGAAATGATGCTCCATTAAGAGTCGCTTACGGACAATGTGAATGTGGAGCAGCAATAACAACACAAACCCAAACGGCTGAAAATACAAGAGGATCTGTTGGCATTCCATTACCTGGAATTACAATTGGTGTTTTCGATAATGAGTTTAATGAATTACCTTATTATGAAAGAGGCCAAATTTTAGCTAATACTCCATGTAGTATGCTAGAATATTATAAAAATAAAAAAGCAACAGAAGAATATTTCCACATTGATAAGAATGGTACAAAATGGAATTGTACGGGAGACATCGGATATATTGATGAGAAAGGTAATTTATTTGTTCAAGGTAGAACGAGTGATTATTCAATTATAAATGGAGAAAAAATCTATAATTTTGACATAGAAAACATTATAATGGAATTAGATAATATTAAAATATGCGATGTACTAGAATTTGATGATAATGGAATGAAAGAATTAGCAGTACATATAATCTTTACTGAAGAACTTCAAAAAATAATAGAAGCAAATGAAGATTATTTAGAAGAAGAATTACATAATATACAGCAATATATTTATGAAAAAACTAATAATGAAAATATGGTACCATACAGGTTTAAAATTAGAAAATCTTTCCCATATGCTAAATCTGGCAAAAGAGATGTTGCAAAAATGAAACAAGAAAAAGATGGTTTTGTTGTAATTAATAAAGTTATTGAAACAGGTAAACAAAAAAAATTATCTCGTTAATGGGATAATTTTTTTATGTAAAATCCCATATTTATATGATAAAATATTAATATAGGAGAGTGAGTTTATGGTTATTTCAAATCTTACATGGTTAATAATTTTTAGTTTTGTATATATTGTTGCCTTGTCTTTTTTATATTTTTCTAAGACAAGATTAAATAACGGAGAAAATAAAATATATAAATATATTCTTATAACAAATTTAGTTGGTTTAGTATTACAATTTTTATGTGATTTTGTATCTTATAAGTATGATGTAATACCCATCGTTATAAGTGATTTTATATTACGATTGTATTTAGTATATTTTATTGTTTTCATATCATTATTAATTTTTTATTTAATTGAAATTTCATTCAAACATAAAAGGATTGCTAATATAATAACTATAATAGTCGACGTATTAATAACTATAATAGTATTTGTACTTCCATATAGTTTGCATAGAGATGTTTCTCAAAAAATTTATTATACATATGGCCCAGCTGTTCAAACAATTTTTACGTTATCTGGAATATTAAGTTTAGTCATATTTACAATTTTAATTGTAAAAAGAAAAAATGGTGGTTTAAGTAAAAAGGTTATACCAATTTGGTTATATTTATTATTTGGGTTAGGCGTTATGGTTATTCAGATGAAACACCCTGAATTAGTAATAACAACAGCTATGGAAAGTTTAGTTTGCTTTTTAATGTATTTTACAATTGAAAATCCAGATTTAAAAATGATTGCAAAATTAGAATTAGCAAGAGATCAAGCAGAAAAAGCAAATAGGGCAAAAAGTGATTTCTTATCTAGTATGTCTCATGAGATAAGAACACCTCTTAATGCAATAGTTGGTTTATCAGAAGATAATTTATCTTATATGGAAAAATGCCCTCCAGAAGTAATAGAAAACTCACGTGATATTATGAATGCATCTCAAACACTACTTGAAATAGTTGGAAATATTTTGGATATAAATAAAATAGAATCCGAAAAATTAGAAATTGTAGAAAATCCTTATGATTTTAGAGAAAGCATTACAAGTATGTGCAAAGTTACTGCAACTAGAATTGGAGAAAAAGATATTAAGTTTAATTTAAATATATCGGATGATTTACCATATGAATTAATAGGTGATAAAGTTCATGTAAAAGAAATTGTTAATAATCTGTTAACTAATGCAATTAAATATACAGAACAAGGAGAAATCAATTTAAATGTTAAATGTGTTAATGATTATAATAAACGATTATCTAATTTAATAATTACATGTCAGGATACAGGAAGAGGAATAAAAAAAGAGTATATATCAAAACTATTTACAAAATTTGAAAGATTAGATATTGAAAAAAATACAACAACTGAAGGAACGGGACTTGGACTTGCAATAACTAAAGCATTAACAGAAATGATGGGAGGAAAAATTAACGTTAGCAGTCAATTTGGAAAGGGTTCAGTTTTTGTGATAAATCTCCCACAAAAAGTTAGTAAATTTCAAAGACCAATGACTGATAAAGAAATAATGGATACTGCTTCAAAATTATTTAATAATGTAAATAATAAAGTAACTAGTATTGATTATGGACATAAAAAAATATTAATTGTTGATGATAACAAATTAAATATCAAAGTAGCAAGGAGAGCTCTTTCTGATTTCGATTTTGAAATTGATGAATGTTATGATGGAATTGAATGTTTAAATAAAGTTGTTGTTGGAAATGAATATGATTTAATTTTAATGGATATAATGATGCCAAATATGAGTGGTGAAACAGCAATGAAAAAATTAAAGGAAAACTTAAATTTTAAAATTCCAGTAATTGCTTTAACAGCAGATGCAGTAGCAGGAGCAAAAGAAAAATATGTAAGTGAAGGATTTGTTGACTATATTGCAAAACCATTTAATAAAGAACAAATAAAACAAAAATTAGATACTGTTTTTAATGTATCAAACTAATTACATAACTTGTTAAATTATTTTATAATCAAAATAAAGTAAATAAAAGATCTAAAAATTAAAAGTTGATAAGAACATTTAGTTCTTTTTTTTGTGAACTTTTATAGTACATTTGCATATCTTAAAGTGAGGGGTGAAAATATGGCATCATTTAAAGAAATAGTTACAAAAGCAGTTGTTGGGAAAGGTAAAAAATATTTTAAAAATAATTATTCAATAGAAGTACAAGACAAACCAACTACTGTACTTGGTTGTTGGGTAATAAACCATAAATTTAAAGGATATAAAACGGGCGAAAAAGTTGGGGTAGATGGAACATATGATGTAAATATATGGTACTCATATGACAATGATAGCAAAACAACAGTTGTAAATAAAAAAGTAGATTATAATGATTTATTTAATGTAAAAGTAAAAGAAACTGCTGATTTAAGCGGAGATACAGATATAATAGTTAGAACATTAAAACAACCAACTTGTTCAAAAGTAGAAATAACTGATGATGGAATAACTTTTGATATAGAAAAAGAATTAGGAGTTGAAATAGTTGGAGAAACAAAAATGAAAATAGCAATAGAAGAAGATGAAGAACCATGGGAAGAAATAGATGACGAATTAACAGAAGATATGGAAAAAGAAATAGATAAAGTAGATGAAAATTACATATAATTAAGTGTCAACTAAAATATGTTGACACTTTTACTTTTTTATGATAATATTAAACAAGTGAATGGAGGGAAAAACATGGCAGTTAAATTAAGACTAAAAAGAATGGGATCTAAGAAAAAACCATTTTATCGTATAGTAGCAGCTGATTCTAGAAGTCCAAGAGATGGTAGATTTATAGAAGTAGTTGGAACATATAATCCAATTATGGAACCAGCAGAAGTTAAAATAGATGAAGAATTAGCTAATAAATGGTTAGATAATGGTGCTCAACCAACTGATACAGTAAGAGATCTTCTAAAAAAACAAGGAATACTTGCAAAAAGACATAATAGTAAAAAAGAAAGTAAATAATGAAATTATCAGAATTAACAGAAGTATTAATTAGAAGTTTAGTAAAAGACCCTGATAGTGTTTCAGTTAGACAGTTTGATGATGAAGAAGATTTTATAACTATAGAAGTATTAGTAAACGAAAGTGATATGGGTGCAGTTATTGGAAGAAAAGGAATAACAGCTCAATCAATAAGAACTATAGTACAAGCAGCAGCTTATATAAATGGTGAAAAAAAAGTAAGAATTAATATAGATTCAATCTAATATTAGTTCTTTTTTTCTTGTAAAAATAATGTATTTATACTATAATTGTAATAGTGAGGTAGATATATGAAAACAAGATTAATAAGTGCTTTAATAGCAATGTTAATATTTATTCCAATACTATTTATAGGTGGTACTTTATTTAACGTTGCAGTATATATAATATCAGTATTAGGACTTTATGAGTTTATTAAAATAAAAGAAGAAAAAAAAGAATTACCAAGTTTTATAAAATTTATTTCATATATACTTCTAAGTTTAATAATATTATTTAGTTCAAGCAAAGCAGTGTTAGAATTTTCAATAGATTATAGAATACTTAGCGGACTTTTTATAATGTATTTAATTCCAACTATATTATATCATGATAGAAAAATATATAGTGTAAATGATGCATTTTATATGTTGGGTGGATTAATATTTATAGCAGCATCATTTTCTTTATTAATTTCTATTAGAGAAAAAAGTTTATTACTTCTTATATATTTATTTTTAATTTCTATAATGACAGATACATATGCTTATATTACAGGAATGTTAATAGGAAAACATAAAATGATTTCAGAAATTTCCCCTAAAAAAACATGGGAGGGAATGATTGGTGGAACAGTAGTTGGTGTCTTTATAGCAACACTTTTCTATCATAATTTTATAGATAATAGTCTACAACTTTACATTCTTATAATAATCACTTTATTTTTATCAATACTTGGACAATTTGGAGATCTAACTTTTTCAGCAATCAAAAGATATTTTAATAAAAAAGATTTTTCAAACATAATGCCAGGACATGGTGGAGTACTTGATAGATTTGATAGTATATTATTTATAATGTTAGGATTTATATTTTTTATATCAATCATTTAGAAAAGAGGAAAAATGATGACAATAATATATTTTATTCTTATACTTGGTGGAATAGTTTTTTTTCATGAATTAGGCCACTTCTTGTTTGCTAAAAAAGCAGGAGTATATATCTATGAATTTTCAATTGGAATGGGTCCACAATTATTTAAATGGAAAAGTAAAAAAGATGAAACAATGTACTCAATAAGACTTTTACCAATTGGTGGATTTGTTCAAATGGCTGGTGAAGAAATAGATCCAGATGAGAATATTCCAAAAGAAAAAAGAATGCAATCAAAAACTTGGTTACAAAGATTTTCGATAATGATAGCTGGTATATTTTTTAATTTTGTACTTGCTATAGTACTTTTATTTGTAGTAGGTTTAATAAATGGTACCCCACAAAAAGAAACATATATAGGCGTAATAGATAAAAATAGTTCAGCATATAATGCAGGATTAAGAGAAAACTTTGAAATATTACAGGTAAACGGTAAAAAAGCATCAACAAAAGATATACTTAGTTTAGAGTTAATTGCAAACGTAAAAAAAGAAGTGGAAATAAAATATAAAGATGAAAATGGAAATGTAGAAATTGCTAAATTTAAAGCAGATACAGTAGATGAAAATGGAACAACAAACTATAAATATGGATTTTCATTAATCAATCAAAAACAAAGAGGATTTTTTTCATCAATTAAATATGCATTTACTAAAACAATTGAATTAATAGAATACATGTTCTTTGTTATATGGTATTTAATAACAGGAAAGATAAGTTTAACAAATTTATCAGGACCTATAGGTATATTTACAATGGTAGGAGAAACTGCAAAAGAAGGCTTAATTAATTTAGTTTATCTAATGGCAATAATAAGCGTTAATGTAGGTTTTATTAACTTTTTACCCCTTCCAGCATTCGATGGAGGAAGAATTTTATTTTTAATAATAGAAAAAATAAAAGGTAGTCCTGTAAATCCTAAAATAGAAAATATAATTCATACAGTAGGACTTGGACTTTTAATGTTGTTAATGGTATTTATAACATATAATGATATATTAAGAATTTTTAGATAGGAGAAGTATATGAAAACAACACAGTTTAAAATAGAGGTAGATAACGAAAAAAAATATATAATTCTAAAAGAAATTCAAAATTACTATAGTGATTTTGTAAACAATCCAATGGCTAGAAAAGAAGAAGTATTTACAATAGATGAAATAGTCTCAGAAATATTTTCAGAAGAGAGAAATGGTTTTAATTGCTTTGTAACAGAATACTTTTCAGATGGAAAAGAAATAGATTACGATTCTTTAAAAAAAGCTTATGATTTATTTTGTTTAGAAAGAACAAGTATAATAGATACATCAAGATGGATTGGAGAAGAAGGTAAGAAAAGGAGTAGATAATGTGTTAAAACTAGAAAATGTAACTAAATACTATGATGATTTTCTTGCAGTAGATAACTTATCCTTTGATGTAAAAGAAGGAGAAATATTTGGTTTGTTAGGTGTAAATGGAGCTGGAAAAACAACAACATTCAGAATGATTTTAAACTTAATAGAACCAACCAGTGGAAACATAACATTAGATGGTAAAAAAATAGATTACTCAGTTACAGATAAAATAGGATTTTTAACAGAAGAAAGAAGTTTATTGACTAAATTGACTGTAAAAGAACAATGTTTATATTATGGAACATTAAAAGGAATGGAAAAAGAAGATATATTAAAAAAAATGAAAACATTACTTGAAAAGTTTGGAGTCCCAGAATATGAAAACAAAAAAATCAAAGAATTATCAAAAGGTAATCAACAAAAAATACAATTCATAACATCTATTATAAATGAACCTAAATTACTTATATTAGATGAACAATTTTCTGGATTAGATCCATTTAATGTTGAATTATTTAAAAATGAAATTGTAGAAATGTCTAAAAAAGGAAGTATTATTATATTTTCATCACATAGAATGGAACATGTAGAATTATTTTGTAAAAAAATAGTAATACTTTTAAAAGGAAAAAATGTATTATCCGGTAATATAAAAGATATTAAGAAAAAATATAGAAAGAAAAATGTTTTTGTAAAAGGCAATGTTACAAAAGAAGAATTAGAAAAAATAAAAGGCGTTAATGAAATAATAGAACACTCAGATGAACTTGAATTAAAAATAGAAAATGAGGAAGTTGCTCCATTAATATTTAAAAAAATAAAAGATAAAGAAATTACTAAATTTGTATTAGAAGAACCATCATTAAATGAAATATTTGTTGCTAAAGTAGGTGAATCATATGAAAAGTAAGCTTGGATATTTAACAGGAGTTAGTTTAAAAAGAAAAATTAAAACAAAATGGTTTCTACTAGCAAATATTTTAATAGCAATCGTTGTAATTGGTCTTGCAAATATTGACAGTATAATATCACTGTTTGGTGGAGACTTTACAGAAAAAACTAAAGTATATGTTTTAGATAATGCAAATTCATATGAAATATTAAAAACACAAATATCCCAAGCAGAAACATCTCTTGGTGAAAATTCAACATATGAACTTGTCCTATCAGATGAATCAATAGATAATTTAAAAGAAAAATTAGACAAAGATGAAAAAGAAAAAAACAATATAATATTAAAAATAGATTCATCAGAACAAAATACAATTGATGTAACTATGATAACAAAAGAATATATGGATTTAATAGATAGTCAAGTAATTACAAATGCAATTAATAATACAAAAGTAGCACTTGCTATTAAAAATTCCTCCATATCAGAAGAAGAACTTAATAATATATATAAAACAATAGAAATTAATAGACAATGGTTAGATGAAAAGAAAAATAGTACAGATGAAAATATGTCTATAATAATGACTACTGTATTCCCAATAGTTATTTTGCCATTCTTCTTATTAACAATATTCTTAGTACAAATGATTGGTGCTGAGGTAAATGATGAAAAAACAACAAGAGGCATGGAAATTATAATATCAAATGTTTCACCAACAACACATTTCTTTTCAAAAGTTATAGCTGGAAATTTATTTGTTTTAATTCAAGGTTCATTATTATTAATATATGGAGCACTTGCACTTTTTATAAGAAATAAGATTGGTGGTTCAAGTATAACAAGTGGAATAGGTAATGAAGTAACAAATATAATAACAAATTTGATAGGTTCAAATGTTATTTCAAAATTAATATATATTATTCCATTAACACTTGTACTTATGCTTATAACATTTGTAGCGTATTCTCTATTAGCCGGAATATTAGCTTCAATGACAACCAATATAGAAGATTTTCAACAATTGCAAACTCCTATAATAATAATTTCATTAGTAGGATATTACCTTGCAATGATGTCTGGAGTATTTGAAGGAGCATTATTTATAAAAGTTTTATCTTTTGTTCCACTTATATCTGCAATTCTTTCACCATCATTATTAATGTTAGGTCAAATAGGAATAATAGAAGTGATTATATCAATTTTACTAACTCTTGGTTTTATATTTTTACTAATAAAATATGGTTTAAAAATATATAAAGTTGGAATATTAAATTATTCCTCAAAGAATTTATGGAAAAAAATGTTTAAAGCAATCAAAAATTAGAGTAGGTGATAAATTATGTTTGAACTTGATGATTTATATGTTGCAGATCTATTTATACATGATGATAATTATAATAATGATATGATAAATGTAGGTTTCTATGAAAAAGATAAAAGAAAAAAATCTTACAAACATTTATTTTCATTATTTAAAAAAGTTGGAAACTCATATATATGTCTAGAAAATGGAAATAGTTATACAGAGTGTGGTTATAGTTATGTGAAGGATATAACACCATTTAAATATTTTATTTCGTTTAAAGATTATAGCATCATAAAATATGGAGATATAAATGATATCTTAAATTTATTTAAATTAATCTTTAGTTCAAATGAAGTACCTATGTTAGATCCAAGCACTATGCATTTTAAACTATATGATGCGTACTTTTGTAACGTAATTACTACAAAAATAACAGTAATAGATAAATTTGTTAATTATAATACTGCATCAACACAAATAAATAAAAGGTCATACTGTTATGCGAATACCTTAAGCCAATTAGATGATAATGCTTTGCTATCTCGTTCATACAAAATAGATTCATATTACATCGTGCCATGTGTTAAATTAAAAACAGGTCTATTAAATATATATAATAATGCTTTTTATCCTACAACTTTAAAAACATATTACACACCAAGTATAATATGTTCGTTTGATAAGTTTAATTTTTCAAATAGACGAAATGACTTAAATGAAATTAATGAATTATATAAAAAAAACTATTTGAAAGTTTTGAAAAAATAAATAATGTAAATTTGATATGAATCTCGTTTCTTGAACATAAGAAGCGAGTTTTTTATATTGTAAAACTAACTTATGTTTATATAATGATGGAAATAATTTTTTTCTTGACATAAAAATCATAAAAACATATAATATTAATATATGAACAACTATTCATATAATGGAGGTTAATATGAAGTTACTTGATGAAGATAAAATAATAGATTTGGCTGAATTATATAAAATATTTGGTGATTCAACTAGAATAAAAATAATAAATATTCTTATAGATAATGAACTATGTGTAAATCAAATATCAGAAAAAACAAATGTAAGTCAGTCAGCAATTTCTCATCAATTAAGAATTTTAAAAAGTTCAAAATTGGTTAAATATAGAAAAGAAGGGAACTCAATTTTTTATTCACTAGCTGATGATCATGTAGAAAAAATATTTAAGATAGGATGTGAACATATAAATGAGATATAAATATAAATTGAATAATTTAGATTGCGCAAATTGTGCAAATAAAATAGAAGCAAAATTAAATAAAGATTCTAGAATAGAAAAAGCAACAGTTAACTTTTCAAATCTTATACTTACAGTAGAAACGTCTATAGAAAAAGATGTGAAAAAAACAGTTTCATCTATTGTAAAATCAGTAGAACCTAATGTAAAAGTATTAGAACTAGCTGAAACAGAAAAAAACAACAAAGTAATTTTTGACGTAATAAGATTAATAATTGGAACAATACTATCTATCCTTGGAATGCTTGTTTTTAAAAATGAAATTTCAAAAATCTTTATAATTTTAGGATATTTTATATTATTATTTAGAACAATTTCAAATTCCATTAAATTACTATATAAATCAAAAACAATAAACGAAAATTTCTTAGTAACAATATCATGTATAGGGGCATATTTTACAAATAATGTACATGAAGGATTAATGGTTATATTATTATATGAAATAGGTAAAATACTTGAAGAAATTGCCGTTAATAATTCAAGAAAATCAATTGGAAATTTGATGGATATAAAACCAGAATATGCAAATCTAAAAAATGGAAATGATGTATTAAAAGTAAATCCTGAAGAAGTAAAAATTGGTGATATTATAGTAATAAAACAAGGAGAAAAAATCGCACTTGATGGAATAGTTATTAAGGGAGAGGCAAAATTAAATACTGCAGCTCTTACAGGAGAAAGCAAATTAAGAAGTGTTAAAGAAAATGATAATGTTTTATCAGGTTCAATAAATATTAAAGGCTTATTAGAAATTAAAGTTACAAATACATACGATAATAGTACAGTATCAAGAATACTTGATTTAGTAGAAAAAGCAACAGATAGAAAAGCTAAAACAGAATCATTTGTATCAACTTTTTCGAAAATTTATACCCCAACGATTTTAATACTAGCTATTATTACATCAATTGTGTTAATATTTATATTTAAATTTAATATATCAGATGCCATATATAGATCATTAATATTTTTAGTAGTTTCATGTCCTTGTGCAATAGCTATTTCAGTACCACTTAGTTATTTTTCAGGCATTGGAAAAGCTTCAAAGGAGGGAATACTAATAAAAGGTAGTGATTACTTAGATGCATTATCAAAGATAAATACAATAATATTCGATAAGACAGGAACAATAACAACAGGTGAATTTAGTAATTATGAACTTGAAATAATAGATAAAAATTATACTAAAAAACAAATAATAGAATTTTATGTCAAAGGTGAAAAATTATCAAACCATCCAATAGCTAAATCAATAATTAAAATATTTGATATAAAAACTAATAATAATTATGTAAAAGATTTTGAAGAAGTTTCAGGTAAAGGAATAATGTATAAACTTAATAATGATGATATAAAAATAGGGTCTTCTTCTTTTTGTGGAGAAAATAAAAAAGATAATTACATATATTTATCATTAAATAATAAAATAATAGCTAGATTACAATTGTTAGATGGAATAAAAAAAGATGCAAAAAAAACAATAGAACAATTAGATAAAATGAAAATAAATACAAAAATGTTTACAGGCGATAATAAGGAAATTGCAACTATAATTTCTAAAAAAGTTGGAATTAATGATGTTTATTATGAACTTTTACCAGATGATAAATATAATTTATTGCAAGAAAATATAAAAACAGGAAAAACAGTTGCATTTGTTGGAGATGGTATAAATGATGCACCATCACTTGCATTATCCAATATTGGTATATCAATGGGTGGTATTGGAAGTGCTTCCGCAATAGAGGCCTCAGATGTTGTTATTATGACAGACGAACTTTCAAAAATAGTTGATGGAATAAGAATATCTAAAAAAACTAATAAAATAATCAAACAAAATTTAATTTTTGCTATTTCTGTAAAAGTAATTGTATTAATATTAAGTACAATTGGAATTGCAACAATGTGGCAAGCAGTATTTGCAGATACTGGAGTAACTTTACTTACAATTTTAAATACGACGAGAATATTAAAAAAATAAATTTTTCTCTTTCTTAGTAAAATTTTTAAAACTAGTTCATATATTTAACTATAGAAAGAGAGGAATCAATTATCATGGAAACACTTAAAGTTTCAACTAAATCAAATCCAAATTCAGTTGCTGGAGCACTTGCAAACGTATTTCGTGAAAAAGGGACTGTAGAAATTCAGGCTATAGGAGCGGGAGCACTTAATCAAGCTATTAAAGCAATTGCTATTGCTAGAGGTTTTGTCGCACCAAGTGGTAAAAACTTAGTTTGCATTCCTGCATTCACCGATATAGTAATAGAAGGTGAAGAAAGAACTGCTATAAAATTAATTGTAGAAGCTAGATAAGCTTCTTTTTTTTAAATTTTTATGGTATTATAGTTAAAGGAGGATATGTATGAAAGACTATGAATTGCAATGCATTGATTATGCTTGTCTAAAAACAATGGAAAAGGGTGGTGAATTTTCAACCCCACTACACATTACTACTGCCTTATCAAGGTTATTAAATGAAGGATATACAAGGGGATTTACAAGTAATAGTGGAGCAAGGAATTATATCTCAAATCTTAGCTTTGAACAAATAGAAAAGGAATTGTTAAAAAATATAATTAAAACAGATGAACTAGCCACTAGAAAAGGTTATGCTGATTTGTTAGGCACACAGAAGAACTTTGATAGTGAAAACTTATCTAATGCAGAAGTTAAAATTTTATTAATGAACTTATTAAAAGAAGGCCAAATGGAATCTGTAAAATATATATTAAATAAATATCCTAATTTGTATACAAATTTAATTTCTGATTTTGTTTCAACTAGATACTATGATGATGCATATAGAATTGACCAATTAGATAATATACCAACTTTTTCAAAAGAAAACAGTATGTTATTAGAAAAAATAGATAATTACTATAATCAAGCTCAAATGGAAAACAATCAATTTTATAAATAATTGATTTTTTTTCTTTTAAAGTTTATAATTAATTTGGTGAGTATTATGGATCAAAATTTAAAAAGAAGTATAATGCTAGAACATTATCAAAATCCTAAAAATAAAGGTTTAATAAAAGATGAAACATATTTAAAAATAAATATGAATAATGAAAGCTGTATAGATGAAATTAATTTAATGGTAAAACTAGATGGAGATACTATAAAAGATATTAGATTTGATGGGGAAGCGTGTGCCATATGTACAAGTGCAACATCAGTAATGATAGATACTTTAATTGGAAAAGATATTAAGACTGCTGAAAAGATAATAGAAAATTACTATAATATGATAGAAGAAAAAGAATATGATAAAGAATTATTACAACAAGCAGTTATATATAACGATATAGCAAAGCAACCAAATAGAAAAAAATGTGCATTACTTCCATGGTGGGGAATTGAAAAAGCAACAAAAAAGTAATTTTTTGTGTTTTTTTTTCTATAATTTAGTATAATGTATCTATGGTGATGTTTAATGAAAAACTTAAATATAGAAAAAATTAAAGAAATATCAAAAATAAAAAAAGAACCAAGTTGGATGACAGATTTTAGAATAAATGCATTTAATGCATTTGAAAATTTATCAAACCCAAAATTTGGACCAGAATTAAAAATAGATTTTGATATAATAAATTATTATAAAAAAATGGATGATAAAATTCATAATAATTGGAATGATGTACCTAAAGATATAAAAGATACATTTGATAAAATAGGGTTGCCAGAAGCAGAAAAAAAATACTTATCAGGAGTTCATGCTCAATATGAGAGTGAAGGTATATATAGTAATATGCTAAAAGAACTAGAAGAAAAAAATATTATATTTTGTGATACAGATACGGCATTAAAAAAATATCCTCATTTATTTAAAGAGTATTTTAATAACTTAGTTAAATATGATGAAAATAAATATACAGCCCTTAATTCAGCAGTATGGAGTGGAGGAACTTTTATATATGTCCCACCTCATACTAAAATAGATAGACCCCTACAAAGTTATTTTAGAATTAATTCAAAAAATATGGGACAATTTGAAAGAACAATTATAATAGTAGATGAATATAGTAGCTTACATTATATGGAAGGTTGTACAGCACCAACATATACGTCCGATTCTTTGCATGCAGCAGTAGTTGAAATATATGTAAAAAAAGGAGCAAAATGTAGATATACAACAATTCAAAACTGGTCAAATGATGTTTATAATTTAGTAACAAAAAGAGCAATTGTAGAAGAGGATGGCTTGATGGAATGGATAGATGGAAATATTGGATCAAAAATCAATATGAAATATCCATCTTGTATTTTGGTAGGAAATAGAGCAAAAGGAAATTGTATTTCGATTGCAGTTGCTACAAAAGGTCAAATTCAAGATGCAGGTGCTAAAATGATACATTTAGCGCCCAACACAACAAGCAATATCATTTCAAAATCAATAGCTGCAAATGGTGGAGATGCAACATATAGAGGAACTGTTAAAATAGATAAAAAAGCTATAAATTCAAAAAGTATAGTTAAATGTGATACAATAATTATTGATGATGAGTCTAGAAGTGATACAATTCCTATAAATCGAGTTGATAATGATAGTTCAAATATAGAACACGAAGCAACAGTATCTAAAATAAGTAAAGAAAAACTTTTCTATATAATGAGTAGGGGAATCGAAGAAGAAAAAGCAAAAGAATTATTAATAATGGGATTTATAGATGAGTTTAAAGAAGAATTACCTATGGAATATGCCATAGAGTTAAATGCGCTATTAAAAAATTATTTTTAGGAGGAAATATGAAAAAAATATTATTTTTAATTCCAATTATATTAATATCAGGATGTAATTCAAGCCCTAAAAAAGAAGACATAATGCTTGAATATGCTAAAACATACTATACCAATCACATGATAATGATTACAGCAGATAATGTTTCAATTACAAAAGAAATGCTTAGTATAGCTTCAGATGAAGATGGTTATGATATGTCAAAATTAGATGGTTGTAGTAACAGTTCAAATGTAGTTTTCACTATAGAAGATAGAGAAATAAAAGATGTTAAATATAATTTAGATTGCAAATAATTTTATTATTTAATTTCTTTGTTTAAATAAATAAGTATAATAATTATTAAAATTTATATATATAATTTTTATATTCTGTTAAAAAACATACAAGATAAAGCAAAAATATGACTTTGCTTTATTTTTTTATTTGAATTATTATTGAGTCATGAAAGGAGGAAATAATGTTAAATCAAACAGTTTTAGTAGGGAGGATTGTTAAAAATCCAGAACTAAAAGAAACAGAGACGGGGAAAAAAGTTACTAATGTTACATTAGCGGTTCCTAGAAGTTTTAAAAATTCAGAGGGACAATATGAAACAGATTTTATTTCTTGTGTACTTTGGAAAGGAATTGCTGAAAATACCGTAGAATACTGTAAGAAAGGAGATTTAGTTGGTATTAAAGGAAGAATACAATCAAGAAATATAGAAATAGATGAAGAAACAAAAAAACAAGTAGTTGAAGTAGTAGCAGAAAAAGTTACATTTTTATCTAGTAGAAATAAAGAAACAGATTAATTTCTGTTTCTTTTATGAATTTTATTATAAAAAAAATATGAATAATTCATATTATTTAACAAAATCATTATAAAAAATATCATCTGGCCTTAAATTAAATATTTTTGATATTTTGACTGACATTTCATATGTTAAACGTCTTTTACAATTTTCAATTTGCCAATAATAAGTTTTACTTATATTTAAATGATTTGCCATATCTTGATATGAATAATTGCTTTTTTTTCTTAAATTTTTAAGTTCAATCATTTTAACTCCTTTTATCTAAAACCATTATATATTATTTATTTAATAACTTCAAGTGCAAAAATTACTTAGAAGTTAATTTTAAAATATAAACTTTAATACTTGTTATAATTAGTTTACAGTAAATGGAGGTATTAAATGTTATCTGGAAGAAGGTTAAGAGAGTTAAGAAAAAGTAAAGGTTACACTCAAGAATTTTTGGCAACTAAATTAGGAGTTTCAAAAGTTACAGTTTGTGGATATGAAAAAGAAACAAGAACACCATCTCTTAATATATTTTTACAGTTATTAGATATATTTGAGGTAGAACCAAACTATTTATTAGGAAGAGATAACCTTGTAAGTGAAGAAAATACTGATTATAAAATAAAAATGTCAAAAGAAGATATAAAAATAATTAAAGATATAAAAAGTAATAAAGTTGTATATAATAAGTTTTTAGATAATTCAGCCGGTGTTATAAACTTTATAGAAAGAAAGTTAAAAAAATAAATGTCGAATAATGATAGTAATATCATTATTTTTTTGATATACTATTATAGTAGGAGTGTGATAAAATGAAAAAAATAACTAAGATTCTTTGTTTAATTTTATGTATTAGTTTTTTATTTAGTGGTTGTGGAACTAAAGATAATAATCAAGCAAAAGAACAGAAAGAAGAAAAAAAATTGAAGATAGTTGATTTATCTTCTAATACTAGACCATATGCAGTAATGATTAACAATCATCCAAGTGCTAGACAAAATCATGCCGGACTTCAAGATGCATATTTAATATATGAAATGATTGTAGAAGGTGGTATGACAAGATATATGGCAGTATTTAAAGATAAAGATACGGCCAAAATAGGTTCTGTTAGAAGTTCTAGACATTATTTTTTAGATTATGCTATGGAAAATGATGCAATGTATGTACATTGGGGCTGGAGTCCACAAGCACAAAGCGATATAAGTACATATGGAATAAATAATATAAATGGTCTTACATATGAAGGAAAATACTTTTTCAGAGATAAATCACTTAATGTAGCATATGAACATACTGGATTTACAAAAATGGAAATGTTAAAAAAAGCTGCAACAGATTTAAATTATAGAACTACAACTAATCAAGATATATTATTAAATTATAGTGTAGATGAAATAGATTTAAGTGGTAAAGAAAATGCTTTAGTTGCCAACAATGTTAAAATAGCTTACTCAAGTTCAGTCGTTACAAGTTATGTTTATGATAGTGAAGCTAAAGTATATAAAAGATTTGTAAATGGTAAAGAACATACAGATGCAGTTACAAATAATCAATATACAGCTAAGAATATTATTACTTATCAAATAAAAAATTCAACAATTACAAATGATCCAAAAGGAAGACAAGAATTTGATAATGTAGGTGAGGGAACTGGTTATTACATAACTGATGGATATGCGGTTAAAATAAAATGGAAAAAAACATCAAGATTCGCACAAACAGTTTATATGTATGAAGATGGTACAGAAATAACTGTAAATGATGGAAATACATATATACAAATTCAACCAGAATCACAAAATTTAACAATAAGTGAATAAAAAGTAATTTATGTAATAAAAAAAACATTATAATTTTTTTAATTTTGTGATATACTGTATTAGTATCTGAGGTGAACGATATTGCAAAAAGTACAAAATGATATTGAATACTTAAATTTAATAAATAATATTTTGAATAATGAGGAATTTAATAAAATTAAAAATATAGAACATCATGGAGTAACTCGTTTTGAACATTCATTAAGAGTATCATATTATTCTTATAAAGTTTCTAAGATTTTAAAATTGGATTATAAACAAGTTGCTACAGGTGGTTTATTACATGATTTCTTTATAAGTGATGAAGATAGAACTAAAAAAGATAGATTTTTATCAGTATTTAATCATCCTAAAAAAGCTGTAAAAAATGCTAGTGAGCATTTTGAAATAACAGACAAGGAAAAAGATATTATTAGATCACACATGTTCCCAATTAATTTGTCAGTACCTAAATATGCTGAGTCATGGGTAGTAAGTATTGTTGATAAAATAGTTGGAACTTATGAATTTTCTAGAAAATTTGGTTATAAGTTAGTTTATGCAACAAATGTGTTAATGGTATTTTTATTGAACAGTATTAAATAATATTAATACTGTTTTTTATTGAATAAAATTTTTCCTAGTGTTATAATTTATATAGATGTTTCCGTAGCTCAGTAGGATAGAGCAATCGCCTCCTAAGCGATAGGTCAGCAGTTCGATTCTGCTCGGGAACACCATTATTTTGATATTTTAAGTACTAATACTTATTTAAATATTTGATTATCATCTTTATTATGATAATCTTTTTTTACTTATACTTAAAATTTTTAATATGTAAATAACGAAAGTTATAATTAATAATATTAAAAATAGAATTTATGTTATAATTAAATTGATAGATAAATAGTAATTTGCTGAATTAGAGGTATCATTATGAATGAAGAAATTAAAAATGATATGCTAGAATTGTAAAAATGGCTTTCTGACCAAGAATAAATTGGAAAAACAGTAAAGATTGAATATACAAATTCTTTTGGAGATGACATAAAATTATGATTTTTAAATATAAGAAAAATATAAACAAAAAATGCAAGTGAAGATGCAAAAAAAAAGATTATACACTTATATTGTTTTCTTTATTTGACTAGGCTGGTGGAATATTTATGACATAGAACAAACATTTGAGAATTAGAAATATAGGTAAAAAGGAGAGATAAAATTGTATTCTAAAAACGAAGAAGAAATATTTAAAACTTTAAATAGTAATATTGATGGATTAGATAGTAAAGAAACGGAGAAAAGATTAAATGATTATGGACAAAATATTATTCTAAATAAAAAGAAAACGCCTTGGATTTTAAGATTTTTAAAACAATTTAATGATACCATGATTATCATATTGTTAGTAGTTGCATTGCTTTTATATTTTTATGGATATTTTTATTCTCACGAATATACTGATACTATAGTAATTCTTTTTGTAGTTTTTATAAATGCTATTGTTGGATTTATGCAAGAAGAAAAAGCTGCTTTAATATTAAGAGATTTAAAAAAATATGAAACTAGTACTTGTAAAGTTAAAAGAAATGACAAAATAATAGTAATAAACACCAAAGAATTAGTTCCGGGAGATATAATATATTTAGAATCCGGAGAAACTGTTCCTGCTGATATTAGAATACTTTCATGTGAAAGTTTAAAAGTAGATGAATCAGCACTAACTGGCGAAAGTGTTCCAGTTCAAAAAAGTGCCAATGTTTTAAAAGAAAACTTAATTCTTCAAGAACAAAAAAACATGCTCTTTTTAGGAACAAGCATTACTAATGGAAAATGTACTGGTATAGTTATAAGTACAGGAAAAAATACTGAGATAGGTAAGATCGCATTATCATTAAATGAAATCGATAGAATAGAAACACCATTACAATTAAAGATAAAAGAACTTTCTAAAAAAATTACATTTATAGTATTTATTATTTTAATTTTTATATTTATTTTAGCTTTAATTAATAAATACACGATACTTGAAATTATAATGCTATGTTCATCATTAGCAGTGGCTGCTATTCCAGAAGGCTTACCAACTGTAATTACAATAACATTATCTGTTGGAATATCTAATTTAGCAAAAAAGAAAACAGTAGTAAAACAAATGCAAGCTGTGGAAACACTTGGAGCAATAGATATTATTTGTTCTGATAAGACAGGTACTATAACGCAAAATAAAATGACTGTTAAAGAAGAATATATAATAGATGAAAATATGCTTAATTATATATGTGCTCTTTGCAATGATGGCCTTATTTATGAAGATAAATATGTAGGTGATCCTACAGAAACTTGTTTATATGATTATCTATATAATAAAAAAATTGATTCTCTTAAATTGAGAAAGAAATGTGAGAGAATATTAGATATACCTTTTGATAGTGATAGAAAAATGTTTACTACTTTAAATAAAATTGATAATGATGTATATATATTATGCAAAGGTAGTATGGACTCTTTAATTGAAAAAGTAAATCTATCTAAAACTGAAAAACAAGAAGTTTTAGATAAAGTTAAGAGTTTTTCTAAAAATGCTTTAAGGACTTTAGGGTTTGCTTATAAAAAGTTAGATTATATACCAAAAGATATTAAAGAATTAGAAAAAAGGGAAAGTAATTTATCTTTTGCTGGTATTTTAGGAATGATAGATCCACCTAGAGAAAGTGTTAAGAAAAGTGTCATTTTATGTAAAAATGCTGGTATTAGACCAATAATGATTACGGGAGATTCTATAGATACTGCAACTGCTATTGCCAAAGATGTTGGAATTATAAGTAATGATGATGAAGCAATACTTGGAAGTGAACTTGATAAATATAATGATAAGGAACTAAAAAATATCGTTAAACAATATTCTGTGTATGCAAGAGTTAATCCGTATCATAAAGAAAGAATTGTTTTTGCACTTCAAAATAGTGGGAAAATAGTAGCGATGACTGGAGATGGAGTAAATGATGCTCCTGCTATTAAAGATGCTCATGTAGGTGTTGGAATGGGTATTACTGGTACTGATGTTACAAAGTCAGCTTCTGATATAGTATTAATGGATGATTCTTTTTCAACAATAGTTGTCGCTGTTGAAGAAGGAAGAAGAATATATAATAATATTAGAAATAATATAGTATTTTCATTATCAAGTAATTTCGCTGAAATATTTACTATTATAATAGGACTATTTTCTAAAACGACAATTTTATTACCAATTTATATTTTATTTATTGATTTGGTAACTGATTCTATTCCTAGTATATGCCTATCTTTTGAAAAGAGTGAAAATGGCATAATGGATAAAAAACCGAGAGGAATAAATAAACCATTGTTTACACCATTTATAAAATCCTGCATCGCATCTTCAGCTATAATTGAAACTATATTTGTAGTTCTTACTTACTTTATTAGTTTAAAAGTGTATGGGCAAGAAACCGCTATGTCTTTAGCACTTCTTTCAATGGTAGTTCAAGAGATAGTTTATTCTATATCTTGTAGAAATTTAAAACAATCTGTTGTTAAACAAGGACTATTTTCTAATAAAGCAATGAACTATGGATTATTATTGATACTTTTAATTGAACTTATAGTATTCGTTACACCAGTTAGGAAATTAATAAGCATAACATCAATAGATATTAGTTTAATATTAGTAGTATTTTTAATAAACTTTATGGCAATATTCATTTACGAATTAATTAAGCCACTATTAGTAAAATGGTTTAAGGATTAGAATATATAAAATTGCAAGTATGCATTTGAAGTTATAATTACTATTAGTTTTATGAATAGTAATTTGTAGTTGAAATTTGAGGAAACACTATGCACAATTTTTTAGGGTTAGGTATTGGAATAGGAAGATTTGTTTTAATTCTAGTATGTTTTTATTTCGTAGTAAAATTGGCTGTAAAAAAAGGAATTGAAGAATATTATAAAGAAAATAAAAAAAGAAATAATTCAATTACAATTTGTTAATTTATTAATTATTTATGATATAAGTATACGTAAACATACACTAATTAAAAATTAAGACCAAGGAAATGATAAAAGTGGCAAAAGATTTAATTATAAGAAGTAGCACAGAAGAGTTTATAACATTTAAACTTCAAGAAAAAGATAAATGTATACATATAAGGTGTTAAAATGAGTAAATATGAACCATTATGGAAATATATAAAAGGCAATAACAAAAATGAATATAAACTATCTTATGATGAAATAAAAAGAATTCTTGGATTTAGTATAGATCACTCATTTCTTAATTATAAAAAAGAATTAAAGGAATATGGTTATATAGTTAAAAAGATTTTATTAAAAGATAAAATCGTTGTTGTTGATAAAATGTAGATAAGTAATTTGAAAGTAGGAAATGTTATGAAGGAAATGCTGGATTTTATTGTTTTAATAATTTTATATATTTGCATTTTTTATAAAATTTGGAATAAAAAAGGAAAAGATATATTATTTGTAAATACTCTAATGTATATATATTTATCTTTCGTATTATATTTTACTTTAATGCCAATTATAACATCTTTACCATTTATATTTAATCATACATATATTAAAATGAATTTAGAACCATTTATTGATGTCTTAAATGGTAGAGGTGATTTTATTAAACAGGTAGGGTTAAATGTAATAATGACAATACCTTTTGGATTTTTAATACCGTTAGTAAGAAATAAAAAAACTAAATTATTAAATGTGATATTTTGTACATTTTTATTAAGTTTAGTTATAGAACTTTTGCAACCTTTAATAAATGGTGTTAGGTCATCTGATATAACAGATATAATAACAAACATAATTGGAGGGATTGTTGGATATGTATTATATCTATTATTTAAGCCAATAATAACTAGAATGTTAAATTATATAAAAAAGAGTAGTAAGCCTATAATTAAAAATTAAATCGTATATTTAGAATAAAATTTTAAAAATGATAGTTTTAAGTTTATATTATATAAAATTATTTTTTTAAAAAGTAGCACTTAAATTATTACTGCTATTTTCTTTTAATTACATTATTGTTATGGAGAATTTTTATATCAATAATTTTTGATAAAAGTTGCAGATTATTATGATTCTACATTTGTTTGATAAGAAACTTGATCTTTTTGAGTAAAAATTTAAAACACCTTGTCAAAAAAATTACTTTCATGTTATTCTGTATATAGATGAAAGAAATTTCATAAAATATTAAAGGAACACTTAATATTCGCATGTTGAGTGTTGCCAATTTGTTTTGCTCCACCTAAATCATTGCTGAGTTAGGTGGATTTCTTTTATATTAATACTATAAATAGTAAGAATAGTAAAAGGAAGATAATTATTACTAGAGATAGAATTAAAAAATTCTTTGTTCTTTGTACAAGCATTTTCATAAATAAAATGTCATTTCATTACCATACACTACTGGTAGAACCAATAATAGTGTAGGAATTTTAATCTCTAATTTTAATCTCTATTAATCATAATTTTACTTATTTTATCTTACAACTATAAAGAAACATAGAGTATATTACATATAATTAGACTTTAAATTTGTTAGTTTATTAAAATGAAAATTAAAATAAAAATTAACGATTTTTTTTATTTAAACAAATAATCTTGTAATAAATATTTATTTGTAATAAAATTATAATTGAGGTGTTAATATGGAAAATATATTTGAAAAATATGAATCAAACGTAAGAAGTTATTGTAGAAAATGGCCTGTTGAAATGGTTCATGCGAAAGGTTCTATAATTAAAGATATAAATGGAAATGAATATATAGATTTTTTTGATGGTGCAGGGGCACTTAATTATGGTCATAATCCTGACTATATAAAAGAAAAATTAATTGATTATTTACAGGAAGATGGTATTATACATTCATTAGATATGTACACACTTCCCAAAGAAAAATTTATTAGTTATTTTGAAGAGAAAATTTTAAAACCACGTAATTTAGATTACAAAGTTTTATTTCCAGGACCTACTGGAACAAATTCAATAGAAGTTGCTTTAAAACTTGCAAGGAAGTATACTGGTAGACAAGACATTTGGGCATTTACGGGTGCATTTCATGGGATGACATTAGGTGCTTTGTCTTTAACAACAGAAGCATCAGCAAGAAATGCAGCAGGCGTTTCACTTAATAATACAGTTCATATTCCTGCTCCATACTCAATGGGTGGAAATTTTGATACTATTAAATATATGAGAGAACTATTAGAGGATGATCACTCTGGTTATTCTTGCCCAGCAGCAATTATAATAGAAACAGTACAACAAGAGGGTGGAATACATGTATTTAGTAAAGAATTTTTAAGAGATTTAAGAGTATTTTGTACAGAATATAATATATTACTAATTTGTGATGAAGTACAAATAGGATGTTCAAGAAGTGGAACTTTCTTTTCATTCGAAAGAGCTGATATAGTTCCAGATATAGTTTGTATGTCTAAATCAATTGGTGGATATGGGCTACCATTCGCACTTACTTTATTAAAAAGAGAAATAGACGTCTTTAAACCGGGTGAACATAATGGAACATTTAGAGGATGTCAACTTTCTATTGTAGCCGCTAAAGCTGCATTAGAAATGACAGTTGAAAAAGATATTCCAAAAATAGTAAAACAAAAAGAATTGATAGTAAAAGAATACCTAGAAAAAGAAATAAAACCATTATTAAAAGAAAAAATGGAAATAAGAGGAATTGGACTTAGTTGGGGAATAGAATTTAATGATGGTGTTTTAGCTCGTTCAGTTTTGGATAAATGTTTTGAGAAAAAACTTATTATTGAACTTGCCGGTAGAAATGATTCTGTTTTAAAAATAATGCCATCATTACTAATAGAAGAAGATTTACTTATAAAAGGTTTAAATATTATAAAAGAATCTATAATAGAAAAATTAAAATAATGAAGTCATTTAAATTTTATATAGCGTTATGGTGCGCAAAAACAGGAAAATTTATAGCAACAAAAGTATTAAGAAGAAATGGATCGATTTTGCCAGGTAAGATAGCACTTAAAATATGTCCAGACTTTATAGGAAAAATAGAGAAACCTAGAACTATAATTGCAGTGACTGGTACAAATGGAAAAACAACTGTATGCAATATGATAGAAGATGTATTAAGAGATAATGGATATGATTTTATTGATAATAAACTAGGAGCTAATGTAAATGTAGGAGTTGCTACTACATTAATAAATGGTGCAAATTTTCTAGGAAAAACAAAAAAAGATCTAGCAGTATTAGAAATAGATGAAAGAAGCTCAGTTAAAATCTATCCATATTTGACCCCAACATATTTAATTTGTACAAATTTATTTAGAGATTCAATGCTTAGAAATGCACATTCTGAGTTTATTTCAAATATTTTAACAAAATACATTCCAAAGAAAACTAAGCTTATACTAAATGCAGATGACCTTATTTCTTGTAATATTGCTCCAACTAATAAAAGAGTATATTTTGGAATAGATAAATTAACGACAGATGAAAACGTATGTCATAACATTGTAAATGATATGCCAACATGTCCAAAATGTGATTCAAAACTCCAATATGATTTTGTTAGGTATCATCATATAGGGAGAGCTCATTGTAAAAAATGTGATTTTTCTTCTCCTAAGAAAATAAATTATGAAGTAACAAAAATTGATTTTAAAAAAGATAAATTACATTTAAAAAATAATGAAAAGGAAGAAATATACGATTTAATAACAAATAATATTATAAATATTTATAATATGGTAGCTACAATATCACTTCTTAGAGAGTTTGGATTAACTAATTTACAAATAAATAACTCACTAAAAAAACAAAAAATAGTAGAATCAAGATATCTAGAAGAAGAATATAAAGAAATAAAAATTATATCACATTTAGCTAAAGGAATGAATCCAATTGCTTGTTCAAGAGTTTTTGAGTACATAAAAAAAGAAAAAGGAAATAAAGCAGTTATATTAATACTTGATGATTTACACGATTCAATTGAAAGTTCAGAAAATATAAGTTGGCATTATGATACGGATTTTGAATTTTTAAATGATGATAGTATAAAACAAATTATTGTTACTGGAGTAAGACATTTAGATACATATGTTAGATTAAGACTTGCTGATATACCAAAAAGAAAAATAGAACACATGAAAGATGAAATAGATGCAACAAAAAAAATAAAGTTAAAAAATATAGATTCAATTTATATTTTATATGATGTTTATACTGTACATTTAAGAGATAAAGTTAAAGATAAACTAAAAGAAATAATAGACAAGGAAGAGGTATAATATGAAAATAGAAATATTATTTCCAGAATTTTGTAATCTGTATGGTGATATCAGTAATATTAAATACTTAAAAAAGTGTTTATCAAATCAAAAAGTAAAATATATAGAAACATCTTTTGATATGGAACCGAGTTTTGTAACTCAAGATATAAATTTTATTTATCTTGGTCCAATGACTGAAAATAGACAAGAAAAAGTAATAAAAAAATTAATGCCATATAAAAAAAGAATAGAGGAATTAATAGAAAAAAATACAGTATTTCTATTTACAGGAAATGCATTAGAAATTCTTGGAAAGTATATTGAAAATGAAGATGGAATAAAAATTGAAGCCTTAGGAATTTTTGATGTGTACGCTAAAAGGAATATGATGCATAGACATAATAGTTTATTTATTGGCGAGTATAATAACATAAAGGTAGTCGGATTTAAAAGCCAATTTACAATGATGTATGGGAATAATACAGATAATTATTTTTTAAAAGTAGAAAAGGGTATAGGAATAAATAAAGAATCAAAATTAGAGGGTATAAATAAAAACAACTTTTTTGGAACTTATTTAACAGGACCTATTTTAATATTGAATCCATTATTTACAAAAAAAATATTACAAATAATGGGAGTTGATAAACCAAAATTATATTTAGAAAAAGATTTAAAAGCTGCATATGAAGAACGATTAAGAGATTTTTATAGAGTCCCATATATGAAATAAAGCTTCACTTTATAGTGAAACTTTTTTATTCATAAAAATTATAATAAAAATATTGGAATTAGCGCAATTTTGTGTTATTCTATAGAAACAAGAGGTGTAAGAATATGGTTGATCCAAATATAAAAATAGGATTTATTATTGTAAATCCAGATTGGAAAGAAGAAATTCCATGGAGTAATGGGCATAAGAAAACTGCATTTGAATGGATTAAGAAAAATAACCTTATGGATTTATATAATAAAGTAAAAGAAAAAAGTGAACCAAGCTTTGATGAGGAAGAATTTTTGATAAATTATATAGGAGCAATTAAACTATATGCGCAAAGAGGTCATTTCCATTGTTTACTTCCAAATATGTTAAGCATAGAAAAAACTTATTTAAAGCATTATTATAAAAATATGGGATATCAAATAATAGAAAATAGTGTTTTTGATGAAGAATTTAATCCGAAAGTTAAAAAGTATGAAATACCTTATAATCAAACTGTAGTAAAAACAAAAAATGGATTGTGTTATAATCCATATAAATCAGGCGATTAGAAAAAAACAAAATATTTTATAATATAATATTGCTAAAAACAAAAAAATATAGTAAAATGTATTTGTTGCGTTGGAGTAGTACTCAAGAGGCTGAAGAGGCGCCCCTGCTAAGGGTGTAGGTCGGGTAACTGACGCGAGGGTTCAAATCCCTCCTGCTCCGCCATTAAGTATATTAACCTTTGATTTTATGTCAAAGGATTTTTTTTGAATTTTTTTAGCACTCATATATTGACTTTGCTAACAAAAAGTGGTAGAATTAAAAATGTAAGAGATAATAACTCTTATAAGGTATTAAGTTGTATGATGTGCTACCTAAATGGTGTCAACACAAATAAAGAAAGGAAGCTGATATATATGATGATGATACCTAGAAGAAAAGAATTTGATTTATTAGAGGACATGTTTAGAGATCCATTTTTTCACGCAGAAGAAAGTAAAATTATGAAAACAGATATTAAAGAACATGAAAACAATTATTCAATAGTTGTAGATTTACCAGGGTACAATAAAGATGATATAAAAGTTGCAGTAGATGATGGATATTTAACTATACATGCAACAATGAGTTCTAAGAACGAAGAAAAAGAAAAAGGAAAATTTGTTCGAAGAGAAAGATATTTTGGTGAATGTTCAAGAAGCTTTTATGTAGGAGATTCAATTACAACAGAAGATATCAAGGCAAATTTTAAAAATGGTTCATTAACATTAGAAGTTCCAAAGAAAGAAAATAAAAAAGAACTTCCTAATAAAAAATATGTTCAAATTGAAGGATAAAATAGATACCAGGCGTAAGCTTGGTATTTTTTTGTTATAAAAATAATTATTGTTATTAATATTTATATATAGTAAAATATATATGGTGATTAACATGGAATTAAATGTAAAAGTTGATTCAAGAAAAGTAAAAAAAGGTGATACATTTATTGCTCTTAGAGGCATATCAAGTGATGGTCATGATTATATAGAATCAGCAATTAAAAATGGTGCTTCTAAACTAATCGTTGAAGAAGATAAAAATTATAGTGTTGAATATGAGATAGTATCAGATACGAGAGCATATCTAATAAACTATTTAAAAGAAAATTACAGTAAATATCTAAATGAAATGAAAATAATAGGTATTACTGGAACAAATGGAAAAACAACAAGTGCTTATTTACTTCATAATGCATTAAATCTACTTGGTATTAAAACAGCTTATATAGGAACAATAGGTTTTTATATTAATAAAAAAATAGAAAGTTTAAATAATACAACGCCAGATGTTTTAGACTTATTTGAATTATTATTAAAATCATATGAAAATGGTTGTAAATATGTTTGTATGGAAGTAAGTAGTCAAGGATTATCACATAAAAGAGTAGAAGGATTTTTATTTGATTATGTGGTTTTTACAAATTTGACACAAGATCATCTAGATTATCATAAAACAATGGAAAACTATGCTCTAGCAAAACAAGAATTATTTAAAAAACTAAAAAAAGATGGAGTAGCAATCGTAAACTATGACGATAAATATAAAAACTATTATTTATTAAAACAAAATAAAAATATAACATATGGATTTAATGGTGGAGATTATAAAATAGAAAATTATAAAATGAATAATTTAGGAACCACATTAAAATATAAACATAATAATGAAATATATAATATTTCAACAAAATTAATAGGAAAATACAATATATATAATCTACTTATAACACTAGTTATATTAGATTTAATTGGAATAAAACAAGAAGAAATAAAAAAAATATCTTATGAATTAAAAACACCAAGTGGTAGAATGGAAACAATAAGATATAACAATAGTAGTATAGTCATTGATTATGCACATACACCAGACGCTATAGAAAAAATAATAAATACTATGAAAGAAGTAACAAAAGGTAATATATATACAGTATTTGGATGTACAGGTGATAGAGATAGAACAAAAAGACCTATTATGTTAAAACTTGTAACTTCACTAAGTAGATATGCAATAGTAACAAATGACGATCCACATTTTGAGGATCCAATTCAAATAGTAAATGATATGATTAGTGGAGTAGAAGCAAAAAACTATGAAATAATTTTAGATAGAAAACAAGCTATAAGAAAAGGTATAAGCCTATTAAAAGAATATGATACATTATTAATACTTGGAAAAGGACATGAGGAATACATGATAATAAAAGATAAAAAAATTCCATTTAAAGATTCAAGTGCAGTAGAAGAAATACTAAATGAAAACATGGAAATGGTGAAATAATGAATGGTATTCTAGTAATAGATAAACCTAAAAATTGTACAAGTAGAGATGTTGTAAATAAAGTAGGAAAAATATTTAATACAAAAAAAGTAGGACATACAGGTACACTTGATCCAATAGCAACTGGAGTTCTTGTACTAACACTTGGAGATTATACTAAATTATCAGAAATAATAACATCAGAATATAAAGAGTATATAGCATCAGTAATTCTTGGAATAAAAACAGATACATTAGATATTACAGGTAATATCTTAGAAGAAGAAAAAATAAATATAAAAGATGAAGAAATAAAAAATGCAATTAATAAAATGCAATGTACATACATGCAAGAAGTTCCAATTTACTCTGCAGTAAAAATAAATGGGAAAAAATTATATGAATATGCTAGAAATAATCAAAAAGTAGAATTACCTAAAAGGGAAGTTACTATAAAACAAATTGAACTTGTAAGTGATATAAAAAGAGATAACGATAAAATCTATTTTGATATAAAATGTTTAGTAAGTAAAGGAACATATATAAGAAGTTTAATAAATGACTTAGCTAAAATATTAAATACATTTGGAGTAATGGAAAATTTAAGAAGAACCAAACAAGGAAATTTTGATATAAACCAAGCAGTAACATTAGAACAAGTAGAAAAAAAAGATTATAAATTATTACCAATAGATTTATGTCTACCACCATATAAAAGAATAACTGTAGAAAATGAAAACGAAGTAATCAATGGTAAAATGTTTGATAATATATATAATGAACCAATTATATTTGAAAATAAAAATAAAGAACCTATTGCTATTTATAAAATATATGAAAAAGATAATAAAAAAATAAAACCTTGGAAAATGTTAAAAAAATTGAATAATATAAAAAAATAGGTACAATATAATAATGTGAATATAAATTATTCATGCACTGAGAACTCATCATTGAGTTCTTTTTTTTTTTAAATTAATTATATTTATATAGATAGGTGAAAAAATGAAAAAGAAAATACTTGTTATAATACTTATTATATTAAATATATTTTTACTAATTCATGGTAATCGAGAAACTGAAAAATACATAATACAAGACGATTATAAATTTATATTATCCTATCCACTAATAAAAAACAAAAAAATAGATTTAAAAATAAATAACTTTGTAGAAGAAAATAAAAAAAAATATAATCAAAATAGTGATAATATAAAATCTATGATAGTAAACTATGAAATACAAGAATATAAAAATATAACTTTTGTAGAACTAAATTCATTTATATATTATGAAGATGATTATGTAGAAAATAATGAAATAATATCTTTTAAAACAGATACAAAAGAAATATTAAAATTAAAAGATATATTTAATACACCATACTATATATCAAAATTAACAACAAAAACGATAAATCAGGATAAACAACAAATAAATGAAGAAAACAATTTTATTTTAAGTAAAAGTGGATTGGTTATAAAATATAATTACTTAAACAAAATAAAAGAATATAAAATCAATTATGATGAAATAGAAACCTATTTAAAAGAAGAATATAAAATGGATGATATAGTAATCCCTGTGTTAACACCTACAAAAAGAAATTTAAATAAATATAAAAATAAAAAGTTAATTGCACTAACATTTGATGATGGACCAAGTAATAATACAAAATACTTTATAAAAGAATTACAAAAAAGAGATGCTTTAGTTACATTTTTTGTTGTTGGAAATAGAGTAAAAAAATATGAAGATGTTTTAAAAGAAGCATATTTAACGGGAAATCAAATTGGAAGTCATACATACAGTCATAAAAATTTACTTTATTTAAATGAAGAAGAAATAACAAAAGAAATAGAAAAAACAAATGAGGCAATTTATAATGTAATTGGTACAAAGCCAACAATTATAAGAGTTCCATATGGAAACATCAATAAAAAAATAAGAAGTATTTCCAATATGAATCATATACTATGGAATGTTGATACGTTAGACTGGAAATATAAAAATTCTAATAGAGTATACAAAGAAATAATAAAACATGCAGAAGATGGAAATATAATATTATTACATGATATATTTAAAACCTCAGTAAATGGTGTTTTAAAAGCAATAGATGAATTAAAAAAACAAGGATATGAATTTGTAACCATAGATGAAATGGTATATTTAAAAAATATTAAGCTAGATAAATCAAAAACTTATTTTAATTTTAAATAAACACTTGTCAAAAAAAAATAAATAGTGTATATTATATACGTACTTGCATCTTGGAATTTAGAGTCTCCGACTTTTTTCTAGGATATGAGCGAATATATGAAAGGAGAAATAAATAATGGCTTTAAGTAAAGAAGTAAAATCACAAATTGTTAAAAAATATGCAAAAAGTGAAAATGATACAGGTTCAGCAGAAGTACAAATAGCTATTCTTACAGAAGAAATCAATACTTTAACTGAACATTTAAAAGAACATAAACATGATTTCCATTCACGTCGTGGATTACTTAAAAAAGTAGGACAAAGAAGAAGTTTATTACAATACTTAATCAAAACTGACGTAACAAGATATCGTGAAATCGTAAAAAGTTTAGGTTTAAGAAAATAATGATAATAAGTAGGCACTCTTTTTTGAGTGTCTTTATTTTTGAGGGTGTAAAATGCAATTAGATAATATATTTATAGGAAACTTATATATAAACAAATTAGATAAAAAAATATTCTTAAAAGAAGTACTTATTTATGAAAAAAACGGAAAATTATATGATTTAGAAACAAGAGAACTTTATCATAAAATAGCAGAAGAAACAAATAAAACAATAAATGTTATTAGAGGTTTAAGTTAGGAGGAAATATGAAAAAAACATTTGAATTAAATTTTAGAGGAAGAAAAATCATAGTAGAACATGGAGAAGTAGCAAAGCAAGCAAATGGTTCTGTATTAGTTAGATATGGTGATACAGTAATACTATCAACAGTATGTGTATCAAAAACTGCTAATATCTTATCAGACTTTTTTCCACTAATGGTTTTATATAATGAAAAACTATATTCAGTAGGTAAAATACCAGGTGGATTTATAAAAAGAGAAGGTAGGCCAACAGATAATGCAACACTTGCCGCTCGTATGATTGATAGACCAATGCGTCCAATGTTCCCAGAAAACTTTAGAAATGAAGTACAAGTTGTAAATACTGTTTTATCAGTAGAACAAGATAATTCACCAGAACTTACTGCTATGTTTGGTTCATCACTTGCAACTTCTATATCAGAAGTACCATTTGATGGCCCAATAGCTGGTGTTAAAGTAGGACATGTTGATGGCAATTTTATTATAAATCCAACTCCAGAAGAATTAGAAAAATCTGATTTAGATTTAACAGTAGCTGGTACAAAAGAAGCAATTAATATGGTTGAAGCTGGAGCTAAAGAAGTTAGTGAGGAATTAATGCTTGAAGCTTTAATGTTTGGACATGAAGCAATTAAAGAACTTGTAGAATTCCAAGAAAAAATAATAAAAGAAATTGGAAAACCTAAAATGGAATATGAAGTTCTAGAAATTACTGATGAACTTAAAACTGAGGTAAGAATGCTTGCAGAAGAAAAATTAAATTCAGCAATGAGAATTAAAGAAAAACTAGAAAAATATGCTGCAATAGATAAAGTAAAAGAAGGTATAGTATCAAAATATGAAAATGAAAATTTAGAATTAAAAGATACTGAATTAAAAGAATTAATAACAAAAGTAAAATTAGTTTTAGAAGAAATAGAATATGAAATATTTAGACAAATTGTTGTTAAAGAACATACACGTGCTGATGGAAGAAAAATGGATGAAATAAGACCACTTTCAACAGATATTGATTTGCTTCCAAGAACACATGGTAGTGCACTTTTTACTCGTGGTGAAACACAAGCTTTAGCAGTTACAACACTAGGTGCATTAGGAGAACATCAAATACTTGATGGATTATCTTTAGAAGATGAAAAAAGATTTATGTTACACTATAACTTTCCAGCATTCTCAGTAGGCGAAACAGGAAGATATGGAGCACCAGGTAGAAGAGAAATAGGACATGGAGCACTAGGTGAAAGAGCACTTTCACAAGTAATTCCATCTGAAGATGAATTTCCATATACTATAAGAGTTGTATCAGAAATACTTGAAAGTAATGGTTCATCAAGTCAAGCAACAATATGTGCAGGATGTATGAGTTTAATGGCAGCAGGTGTTCCCATTAAAGCACCAGTTGCAGGAATTGCTATGGGATTAATAACAGCAGGAGATGACTATACAATTTTAACTGATATACAAGGTATGGAAGATCATTTGGGAGATATGGATTTCAAAGTAGGTGGAACTAAAAAAGGAATTTGTTCTCTTCAAATGGATATTAAAATTAAAGGTATAACTAAGCAAATATTAAAAGAAGCTTTGGAACAAGCTAAAAAAGCAAGATTTGAAATATTAGATGTTATGACTGCACAAATTCCAGAACCAAGAAAAGAAGTAAGCAAATATGCACCAAAAACAATGACGTTTATGATTAATCCAAATCGTATTAAAGAAGTTATTGGTAAAGGTGGAGAAATGATTACAAAAATCATTTGTGAAGCAAGTAATGTAAATGCAGTAACAGATATAAATGCAGTAAAAGTTGATTTAGAAGATGATGGTAGAGTAATTATTTATCATAATGATAAAGAAATAATTGAAAAAACTGCAGAAATGATTAAAGCAGTTGTAAGAGAAGTTGAAGATGGAAAAATATATACTGGAAAAGTTGTTAAAGTTGAAGATTTTGGATGTTTTGTTGAATTATGGCCAGGATGTGAAGGTCTAGTACATGTTTCACATCTTGCAAATGAACGTGTTGAAAAACCTTCTGATATGGTAAAAGTTGGGGATGAAATTGTAGTTAAATCACTAGGATATGATAAAAGAGGAAGACTTAATTTATCTAGAAAAGAAGCTTTAAAATAACCTTTAAACTACTGGTTTTAAACTGGTAGTTTTTTTCTTGAAAAAAAATACTTAATATTATATAATTTTAATAGAAAAATAAGGAGTAGAAAGTATGAACAGAAAAGGATTTACATTAGTAGAGTTATTAGCAGTAATAGTAATACTTGCAATAATAGCGCTAATAACAACTGTAGTAGTAATAAATATAGTAGAAACAGTAAAAATAAGAAAATATAAAGTAGAAGAAAAGTCGTTAGAAAAAGCAGCAGAATTATATTATACAAATAGTCAGATATTTCTATTTCAGGATGAAATATCTTTAAATACATTAGTAGAAAAAGGATTTATAAATTCAGTAAAAGATACAGGAAATGGTTCAACATGTGAAGGAAAAGTAATTAAAGACAATAATGGAGAATTAAAAGGTTGTTTAAAATGTAGTAATTATGTAACTGAAGGTTGTGGTTATGTAAAAGATGATGAAAAAGATGACGGTAAAAAAGATGATGATGAAATAAAAGATGAAAATCTAGGAATAATATGTGGAAGTGGAACAGAAGAAGATTATGATAACCAAAAAGAATGTCATATAAAAAGTGTAGAAGATTTAGTAGCATTTTCAACATTGGTAAATAGTGGAAAAACATTTAAAGAAAAAACAGTATACTTAGATAAAGATTTAAATATGATATTAAATGGTAATTTTGAACCAATAGGTACAAGTACAAATCAATTCGAAGGAAAGTTCGATGGTAATGCACATACAATAAGTAATTTGAGAATATCCAAACAAAATGATAATTATGTAGGATTATTTGGATATGTAGGAGGAATTAATTCAACAAATTATGCAACAATAGTAGGATTAAATGTAGAAAATACAAATGTATCTGGAAATAGCTACGTAGGAGGAATAGCAGGCTATGCAAATAGTTATACTACAATAAATGAAGTAACAGTAAGTGGAAACATTAAAGGCACTAGTGATTATGTTGGAGGAGTAATAGGATCTTCACAATCTTATACAAAGGTTACAAGTGTAATAGTAAACGCAAATGTTGAAGGAAAAACATACGTAGGAGGAATAGCAGGAAGTGGACTTGCAACATATTCTGGTATAGTAGAATATGGAAAAATAACAGGAACTAATTATGTATATGGAAGTGGAAAGTATATTTCAAATTCATATATAAATAGTAATGTAATATTAAGTCAAGAAAATGGAGATCCAAAACTTGTTGGCAAGACATATGATAACAGTAAATATGGGAATTTAAATTTATATAATGATTATATAGATACATGGTTAGGCGGAGATGACGACAATTCTGGATATTACTTTGATTATGAAAGCGATACAAGTAATAAAATAGTATTGAAAAAAGGTGAAATAAATTTAAACTTTAAAAATGGAACTGGAACATCAAATGATCCATACTTGATAGAAAACTATGATGATATGAAAAAATTATCAGCTGTAACAAAAACACAAACAGAAAAAAAATATTATAAATTAACAACAGATTTAAATTATAGTAATAAACATTATTATATGGTAGGTACAAAAAAACAACCATTTAAAAGTGTATTAGATGGTGGAGCACACACATTAAGTAATATAGGAGTATATGGATATGATTATGTAGGATTATTTGGATATGTAGGAGGAATTAATTCAACAAATTATGCAACAATAGTAGGATTAAATGTAGAAAATACAAATGTATCTGGAAATAGCTACGTAGGAGGAATAGCAGGCTATGCAAATAGTTATACTACAATAAATGAAGTAACAGTAAGTGGAAACATTAAAGGCACTAGTGATTATGTTGGAGGAGTAATAGGATCTTCACAATCTTATACAAAGGTTACAAGTGTAATAGTAAACGCAAATGTTGAAGGAAAAACATACGCAGGAGGAATAGCAGGAAGTGGACTTGCAACATATTCTGGAATAGTAGAATATGGAAAAATAACAGGAACTAATTATGTATATGGAAGTGGAAGATATATTTCAAATGCATATATAAATGAAAAGGTAATTAAGAATGTTCCCAATACTGCTTCAACTGATTGGAATGGAACTGTCTTTCCAGAAACTAGCTATAATAATTTAGAAGATTATTCTAATCTAAAAGTTGGTTCAACACCTATAATTGAAACACAGTATAGTGGAGATATTGATAAGTCTGGATATTATTTTGGATATAATAATGATACAAAAGAAAATATAGTTGTTATACCAGCTGTAAACTAATTATATAAGATCAAACTAAAATTTGATCTTTTTTTATAAAAAATATTTTTTAGTAAATATTAAAAGTGGTGATAAAATGAAAACAATTTTGATGACTGGAGCAAGAAGTGGAATAGCTGCTGATGTAATAAAAAAAATAAAAACTAAAAATTATAAAATATATGTAGCAGTACATACAGATACTCAATGTAAAAGAATAAAAAAAATATACAAAAATGATAAAAACATTTATTGTATAAAATTAGATGTAACAGATAAAGAAGATATAAAAAAACTAAATAAAATAGATGTTGATATATTAATAAGTTTTGCTGCTATAGGAAATGGTGGTTCAATTTCAGAAATAAAAATGGACAAAGTAAGAGAAAATTTTGAAGTAAACGTGTTTTCAAACTTTGAAGTAGTTCAAATAGTTCTTAAAAATATGATAAAAAAAGATAGTGGTAAAATAATAATGATTTCGTCATTAGCAGGTATACTTCCACTAAAATTTTTGGGTTCATATTGTGCAACTAAGTCTAGTATAATTATGCTTACCCAAGTATTAAAAAAAGAAATTAAATTGATTTCCAAAAATATTAAAATATCTTTAATAGAACCAGGTATGTATCATACTGGTTTTAATCAAGTAATGCTTGAAAATAAATATGATTGGATGAGTATAAATAGTTATTTTGAAGAACAATTAAATATTATAAGAAAAAAAGAAAATTTATTTTTTAAAATACTTGAAAAACATAAATTAAATTCAATTTCAAATAAAATAATTAAAGCAATTGAAGTAGAAAATCCAAACTTTATTTATAGAGCACCCTTTCTTCAAGTAATTGGTACAAAAATATATCAAATATTTAAAACATAAAAAAACTCTAAAATTAATTTTCAGAGTTTAAAATTTTATATATTTCTTTAACATCCTTAATATCTTGTTTTTCATTATAAAATGGTTTTAAATGTAGGTGAAAATGTTTTACTTCTTGTACATCTCCATTATTTTGTATAAAAGTTAAACCATCTATATTTAATTTTTCTTCTAAAACTTTTTTCATTTTTTTCGCACATTCAAAAATCTTAGATAGAGTTAATTCATCAATATCATTAATATCTTTAAAATGTTTTTTGGGTATAACTAAACAATGTCCATTTCTATCAGGATTAATATCTAAAAAGCATTTTACAAAATCATCTTCATATAAAGTATATGAAGGAATACTACCATCAATTATTTTACAAAAAATACAGTCCATAAATACCTTCTTTCTACATTAATATTATATAATAAAAAATAATAAAAAAAAAGAGAATTGATCTCTTACAAAGTGAATATCTGCGAATATTCATTTTTATTATGTAAAAAAACAAAAAAAATAAACAAAAAAATTAAAAATATCTAATATTATAATCTTTTATTTTGCCTTATTATTTAGTATAATAATTGCTGGAGATGATAGTATGTTAGAAGAAAATTTAAAAAATACTATTATGAATATTAAAAAAGAAATAATGGAAACTCAAATATCTATAATGAGTGATGCAAATAAGAGGTTGATTAATTTATATTTTAAATTAGGTAAAATTATTAATGAAAGTTCAAAATGGGGTGATAAGTTCATTGAAACATTAGAAAAAGAATTAAAATTGGATTTTCCTAATGTTTCTGGTTTTTCATCAAGAAATTTAAGAAGAATGAAGAAATTTTATATTGAATATAAGGATGAGGAAAAATTGCCACCGGCAGTGGCAAAATTACCATGGACTCATAATATGATTCTAATTGAAAAAATTAAGAATAAAAACAAGCGCTTTTGGTACGCCAATGAAGCAATTTATAATAATTGGTCTAAAACTGTATTAGAACATCAAATAGACATGAATTTATATGAAAGAAAAGTTACTGTAAAAAAAGAAAATAATTTTAAAGAAACATTGATTAAACCACAAAGTGATTTAGCCAATGAGTTACAAAAAGATCCGTATATATTTAGTTTACCATTGTTAAAAGAAAAATATATGGAAAAAGAATTAGAAAACTCGATGATTGAAAGAATAAGAGATGTTTTACTTGAACTTGGAAATGGTTTTAGTTTTATTGGTAATCAATATAAAATAACTGTTGGTGATAATGAATATTTTATAGATATGTTATTTTATCACTTACATCTTCATTGTTATATAGTTGTTGAACTAAAAACAGTTCCGTTTAATCCAGAATTTATAGGTCAATTAAATTTTTATTTAACTGCAATAGATGAACAAATAAAAGATGAACATGATGCAGCTTCAATTGGTTTATTATTATGCAAAAGTAAAGATAAGTTAACTGTTGAATATTCCCTTAAAGGTATAAATAAACCAATAGGAGTAAGTTCATATGAAATATCAAAATATATACCAAAAGACATATTAAATGTTTTACCAACAGAAGAAGATATTAATTTTTATATTGATGTTAATAAATAATAGAAAATAGGAGATGATAATATGCATACTTTAAAAATAGAAAATTTAAATGTGACAGTTGAAAATAAGAAAATATTAAATAATTTTAATTTAGAAATAAAGAGTGGAGAAATACATGCAATAATGGGTCCAAATGGAACAGGAAAATCAACACTTTTAAAAGTAATAATGGGGGATTCTAACTATACAGTTGAATCTGGAAATATATATTTTGATGAAACAGTGTTAAATGAATTAACAGTTTCACAAAGAGCTAACTTAGGAATTTTTCTAGGAATGCAATTACCACCAGAAATAGAAGGCGTTACAAATGCAGATTTCTTAAGAACTGCACTTCATACAAAACAAAAAGAACAATTTAAATTATTTAGTTTTATAAAAAAATTAGATGAAAATGTAGAAAAATTAAAAATGGATAAAAATATGATACATAGAGATATAAATGAAGGTTTTTCAGGTGGAGAAAGAAAGAAAAATGAAATACTTCAAATGTATACACTAGAGCCATCAATAGTAATGTTAGATGAAATAGATTCAGGACTTGATGTAGATAGTTTAAAAATAGTTGGTCAAAATGTGATGGACTATTATAAACAAAATTCACCTGCACTTTTAGTTATAACACATTATCAAAGATTACTTGATTATATAATACCAACTCATGTTCATATAATGAAAAATGGAACAATTATAAAAAGCGGTGATAGTTCACTTGTTGATTACATAGAAAAAAATGGTTATGATAATATAGAAGAAAATCAAATAAATAGTACGTGTATCATTAAGGAAAACAGTGAAAATGAATAAAATAAAAATAGTTAATGATGAAATAAAAATTATTAACTTAAATAATTCTATAGAATATGAAATAAAAGATAACTTAATAAAAACATTAAAAATAGAAATATTAAAAGATACAAACTTATTTATAGATTATGAGTTTTCAATCCTTGCAAAATTAGAAATAATAATAGAACTAAAAGATAATGTGAATTTAAAACTATATGAAATAAAAAATGGTAATCAAGCAAAAATAAGAACAAAATATATTTTAAATAAAGAATCAAATTTAAATGTACTTAAATTTAATGATGTTGATACAATAAATGAAAATATAATAATAAATTTAAATGAAAAAAAATCTAAAATAAACTATATCTTTAAAACTATAAGTACATCAAAAGAAAAATATGATATAACAGTTTATCATAATCAAAGTAATACAGAAAGTTATATAAAAAATAATGGAGTAGCACTTAAAGATGGAAAAATTAAATTTAATGTATCATCATTTGTTCCAAATGGAAATAAAGAATGTCAAGTTGATCAAGTAAATAGAATAATAAATTTAACTAAAAATAAATGTGAAATAGATCCAAACCTTTATATAGATGAATATGATGTAAATGCATCACACAGTGCCTTAATAGGTAAATTTAGTGATGAAGAAATGTTTTATCTTGAAAGTAGAGGTATAAATAAAACAGATGCTTTAAAACTATTAATAAAAGGATTTGTATTAAGTAATATAGAAATAGAAGAATTAAAAAATCAAATAAATGAAAAAATAGAAAAATATTGGAGGTGAAATATGAATAGAGAAGATTTTCCAATGACAAAAGAAAATCTAATATATTTTGATAATGCTGCTACAACATTAAAACCTAAAATAATGTTAGACTATCTTAAAAGTTACTATTATGAATATTGTTCAAATGCACATAGAGGAGACTATGATATAAGTTTAAAAACAGATGAAATGTATGAAAAAACACGTACAATAGTAAAAAAATTCATAAATGCTAAAAGTAATAATGAAATAATATTTACAAGCGGATGTACAGATTCACTTAATAGAATTATATTTGGATACTTTAAATATACTTTAAATCCAGGTGATGAAGTAATAATAACAAAAAGTGAACATGCTTCAAATATATTACCCTGGTTTGAATTAAAAGAACAAAATAATTTTAATATTAAATATGCAAAACTAAATTCAAACTATGAACTTACATTTGAAAGTATAAAAGAAGCTATAACAGAAAAAACAAAAGTAATTTCTATAGCTCACATAACAAACGTTATAGGAGATTCGAGACCTATAGAAAAAATAATAAATTATGCACATAAATTAGGTATTTTAGTAGTAATAGATGGAGCACAAAGCGTACCTCATATGGAAATAGATGTTCAAACACTTGATATTGATTTTCTAGCATTCTCTGCACACAAAATGTGTGGCCCAACAGGAGTAGGAATTTTATATGGTAAAGAAAGTCTATTAAATAATATGAAACCGTTATTGTTTGGTGGTGGAATGAATGCATCATTTGATAATAATGGAGTTAGAATATATAAAGATTTACCTTATACTTTAGAAGCAGGAACACCTAATATTGCAGATGTAATCTCTTTTGGAGGAGTAGTTGACTATATACAGAGTATAGGTATGAAAAAAATACACGAATACGAAAAAGAATTAAAAAAATATGCAATTTCAAGATTAAAAGAAGTAAAAGATATCATAATATATAACGAGGAGAGTGAAAATGGGATAATATCATTTAATATTAAAGATGTTTTTTCACAAGATCTTGCTATATATCTAAATAAATATAAAATCTGTGTTAGAGCAGGAAATCATTGCGCTAAAATTCTTAAAGATGAGTTAGGCGTAAAGAATACATGTAGGGCTAGTTTTTACTTTTATAATACAAAAGAAGAAATAGATAAATTAGTTTTAGCCCTTAAAAACCCTAGTTTGAAAACTGAAATTATATAAACTTGCAATATATTAAAAAATGTGATATATTATATGCCTAAGGAGGATGTCTATGCAAGTAGTACTCATTATAGTGTCAATATTATTAATAGCAATCGCACTTTTACAAAGTGGAAAAGCAGAGAGTGCTTCTAATGCTATTACAGGTGGAAATGACAGCTTATTCGCTAACCGTAAAGAACGTGGCGGAGAGTTATTTATGAGTCGTTTAACTTTAGTATTGGGAATAATATTCTTTATAATCTGTACATTCTATGGAATATAAAGAGTTATATATATAAACACACATAGGTGTGTTTTTCTTGTGTTTTTAAATAAAATGTGATATCATACATAACATTAATTAAAGAGGGGATTTTATATGTTAAAAACACTTAATTCATTTGATATAACAAAACCTAATATTAAGCCATTTTATACTACTTCAAATACAGAAGGGTATATATATCATGATGAAGAAAATTTTTACAAACTTTATAGAACAAATAAATCATATCTTTTAGAAAGAAAAGAATTAAAAACAAATATGTTAGATGGTTATTCATTAGATAACGTAGTATTACCAAAAGGTAAAATTAAATTAAATAAAAAATTTAGGGGTATATATACAGATTATGTTAAAGATTCATATCCATTATATGATTTTAAATGTGTAAACAATAAGGCAAATGATTTTTTTATGATATTAGATCAAGCTTCAAATACTTTAAAAAAAATTCATGAAGCTCAAATAGTTGTATCAGACCTTAGTTTTGATAACATAATATTTGATAAAAATAAAAATCATTATTTTATAGACTTTGATAGTTGTTCACTTAATAATGTTCCAGGAGATAAGGTTCCATATATAACTAATAGATTTGTTTTAAGTAGATGCGCTAGTTACGAAATAGACTATAACTATGATAGAATTTCATTTTATTTATCACTATTATATTTTATCTTTAATAAAGAAGTACATGAATTAAGTATCAAAGAATATGATGAAGTTAGTGAGAAAATAAAAACATTAAAAAATATAAGAAAATTATTTATTAAATTAAAAGAAACAGAGTTAAAAATACCTGAAGTACCATATATTAATGACTACATAGAAAAAGAAACTCATATTTTTACTAGATAATTATCTAGTTTTTATTTTATAAATATGATAATATATGTAAGGTTGGGAGTGAAAAAATATGCTAAAAATAGAAAACTTATCAATTAGATTTGGAACAAAAACATTATTTGAAAATGTAAACTTAGAATTTAAAAACGATTGTTGTTATGGGATAATAGGTGCAAATGGAGCAGGAAAATCAACCTTTTTAAGAATAATAAGTGGTGATTTAGAGCCTACCAAAGGAGGTATAATAATTGGTAAAAATGAAAGAATATCTGTATTAAAACAAAATCACAATGAATTTAACGATTATACAGTTTTAGAAACTGTTATAATGGGAAACAAAGAACTATATAGAATAATGAAAGCAAAAGAAGCATTATATATGAAAGAAGATTTTAGCGATGAAGACGGTATAAAAGTTGCAGAATTAGAAGCAAAATTTGATGAAATGAATGGCTGGCAAGCAGAAAGCGATGCTGCAATATTACTTTCAGGGCTTGGAATAGAAAATGATTTATTAGAAAAAACTATGTCTGAATTAAAAGATAAAGAAAAAGTTAAAGTTTTGTTAGCTCGTGCATTATTTGGAAATCCAGACATACTTTTACTTGATGAACCAACAAATGGATTAGATTTAAAAAGCAAAATGTGGTTAGAAGAGTTTTTAATAAATTTCAAAAATACAGTTTTAGTAGTATCACATGATAGATATTTTTTAAACAAAGTTTGTACACATATGGTAGATATAGATTATGGAAAAATAACTTTGTTTGCTGGAAACTATGATTTTTGGTTAAAATCAAGTGAGTTAATTCAAAAACAAATGAAAGAATCAAATAAGAAAAAAGAAGAAAAAATAAAAGAATTACAAGACTTTATTGCTCGTTTTAGTGCAAACGCATCAAAATCAAAACAAGCAACTTCTAGAAAAAAATCACTTGAAAAAATAGTTTTAGATGATATAAAACCTTCTACAAGAAAATATCCATATATTAATTTTGAATTTGATAAAATGATAGGAAGAGAAGGAATAGTTTTAGAAAAAGTTAATTATTCATTAAATGGAAAAGAAATATTAAAAAATATAAATATTACAATAAGACCCGAAGATAAAATTGCACTTATTGGTGATAATGAAATTGCGAAAACCGTACTTCTTGGTATAATAAGTGGACAAATAAAACAGGATAGTGGGACAGTTAAGTATTCAAATAATGCAAAAGTTTCATATTTTATGAAAAATCACGATGACTATTTTAAAGAAGATATAACTTTGGTTGATTTTTTAAGATTATATTCTGAAAATAAAGAAGAAAGTTATGTTAGGGGATTCTTAGGTCGAATGTTGTTTTCTGGTGAAGATGCGCTAAAAAAAATAACAGTATTATCTGGAGGAGAAAAAGTAAGATTATGTTTAAGCAAAATGATGCTTGAAAAAGGAAATGTTTTACTTTTAGATGAACCAACAAACCATCTAGATATGGAGTCAATAACATCACTAAATACAGGACTTGAAAAATATCTAGGTCCAATTGTATTTTCAAGTTTTGATCAAGAATTAATAGAAACAATTTCAAATAGATTAATAGAAATAAAAAAAGATGGAACTATAAGAGATAAACAAATGAAATATCAAGAATATATTGATAAATTTGGACTAGATGGGGAATAAAATGGTAGGTATAGATGAAATATTAATTTATAATATTATTCCATTAATATTTTTAATAATAATATACTTTATTTGGAAAAAATATGGGGAAGATGAAAAAGTAAATTCAATTACAAGTAAATATCCACCAAATAATTTAAATATATTACAGGTATCTTATTTATATACTGATGATATTAATGATGAAGATTTTACTCCATTTATGATACAACTTGCTAAAGAAGGATATATAAAAATAATTAAAGATAAAAAAAATTACAAAATAATAAAAATTAGAACTCCTAAAGAAGAAATCAAATCTTATTTTATAAAGGAATTATTTAAAGACAAAGAAGAAATAGATATAAAAAATTTTAAAAACAGAATATCAAAACTAATGAACATAGTAAAGAAAAAAATAGAATCAAAATATGAAGTTGAAAATGTGTATGAAAGTAAATCATTATCTAAAAAATCACTAACAAAATTTATGATTTTTATAATTTATATAATGAGTATACTAAAATTATTAATTGATCTTAAAAATATTAAACTATTTTTACTTTGTATTATAATTCCATGTATTGGAATAAGTATATTATTTAAAAACTCAAAAAGTAAAAAGTTAAATATAAAAATAATTGGTATAATAATTTCAGTAATTTTTATATTATTACCAATTATATTATTAGAATCAAAAATAGATAATTTTACTTACTCATTTATATATCTAATAAACATAATATTAATAGATATAATGTTAATACTTAATGCACTTATGCCAAAGAAAAAAACAAATATAATAAAATTGAAAAGTAAAATCGAAGGCTTTAAAAATTTTATAAGCAATAATGATAATATTATTCCATTAATAAAAGAAAATATAGATTATTATTATGAAATATATCCCTATAGTTATATTTTTAAAATAGATAATATTATAAAATTAAAAGAAATTTTGGATATTAAAAATCCAAGTTGGTACGAAGAAAAATAAAAAATTATTTTTCTTTTTTTGTAATAAAAATTATTAATTCTAATATTATTTATTAGAAAAGTATTGGAGGAATAATATGATTAATAAAAGAAGTATCTGGTTTTTAACACTATTTTGTTTAATTTTAGTACTAAGTGTATACTATGTTACTATGCCAAGTGAATTATTACTTAGTACTAATAGTAATTATGTTAGTAAAGAAACTACTGAAGGAACACAAACTCCTACAGTAGAAGTAACAGAAAGTACTATTTTAACAAGTTTAAGAGTTGAATCAGATGAACAGATGATGAATGAAATACAAAACTTGCAAACAATATTGACTAATAAAGATTCTACAGTTGATGAAAAAAATAATGCTTATGAAAAAATAAAACAATTAAACTTAAATAAAGGAGAAGAACAGCAAATAGAAAAACAAATATCTGATACATATAAACTAAAATCATTTGTTAAAGTAAATGGCGATCAGGTAAGAGTTGTAGTGTTAAGTAAAGAACATGATTCTTCTTTAGCTAACAATATTATGAGAACAGTGCAAAGTAATTACGAGAATGAAATGTATATTTCAGTAAAGTTTCAACAATAATAGGATTAATCCCTCACTAAAGTCGTTTGGTTTCATAAAATATTATGAATGAATATAAACCACCCAACTTAATAGGAAGTGAGGGAAACAATGACCAAAAGTATTTTGACTAAAAGAGAAAAAGAAGTGTTTGAATTACTTGTTCTAAATAAAACAACAGCAGAAATCGCAACAGAATTAAAAATAAGTGAAAAAACAGTTAGAAATCACATATCAAATGCTATGCAAAAACTAGGAGTAAAGGGTAGAGCTGGCGCATTAATAGAACTTTTAAAAATTGGTGAAATTTCATTATAAAAGCATATTATATGCTTTTTTTCATATGATTAATTAGAGGTGGACTATGTTAAAAAAAATATCAATTAGAAAATTAATAATATCTTTTTCTGCTTTATTTACGCTTTTTTTAATATATTTAATACCAAATAATGAAAACGATAAAAACAAACTAGAAGATATTCCACAAGAATTAGAATATGTTAATAATGATTTAATAACTTCAAGTGTATTTTTACTAGATAGCTACAATATGCTTGGTAAAACAGAAGTACCAGTGAGTTCCAAAGATATTGAATCACTTGCCAAAGAATTATTAGAAGTTTTAATAAATGGTGGAGCAAATGAAGATAGAATTCCAAATGGATTTAAATCTGTATTACCAAGTGATACAAAAATATTAAGTTTAAAATATGATAAAGATTTAATTAAAGTTGATTTTTCTAAAGAACTTTTAAATACAAGTAAAGAAATGGAAGAAAAAATAGTAGAAGCAATAGTATATACTTTAACAAGTATTAATGGTGTAAATAAAGTAATAATATATGTAGATGGAAATATATTAACTAAATTACCACAAACTAAGATCAATTTACCAAGTACTTTAGATAGAAGTTTTGGAATAAATAAGGAATATGATATTAATTCAATTAAAGATATAAACCAAGTTACAATTTACTATGTAAATAAGAATAATGATAATTATTATTATGTTCCAGTAACAAAGTATTTAAATGATGATAGGGATAAAATAAAAATCGTTATAGATGAGTTAAGTGGAAATTCAATATATAACACTAATTTAATGAGTTTTTTAAATAGTAATGCAGAACTAATATCATCAGAAAAAAAAGATGATTTAATGCATCTTAATTTTAATGAATATATATTTAGTGATATAGAAGAAAAAAATATTTTAGAAGAAGTTATATATACAATTAGTTTATCTGTATGTGACAATTATGAAGTAAAAGGTGTTGTTTTTAATGTAGAAAATGAAGAAATTTACAAAACTGTTTTAAAAACTATTGAATAAAATAAAAAATGTGATATAATTAATTTGTTCTTATTTAAAGAACAAGTGTCTCAGTAGCTCAGCTGGATAGAGCAATGCCCTTCTAAGGCAGCGGTCAGGGGTTCGAATCCCTTCTGGGACACCATATAGATATTAACCGTTGAATTTCAACGGTTTTTATTTTTGTTGATCTTGTTTTTAGTCTTGTTTATCTAAAATTTCTACTAATTTTTCCTTTTAAATGTAATAGAGACACAAATAATTTTGCTTTTATATCTATTTTTTTTCTAAAAAATAAAGTTACTGAAAAGTGGTCGAATATGTTAATATTTTTTTATTCATAATATAAATTTTTTTGAATATAATAATATATTAACGTACGGTAAAAAGTACGTTATCATTTATACATGAGAGGTGATATTATGAGTACAATTAATATAACTAATGCTAGACAAAATTTGTTTCAACTTGTTTCAGATGTTAATATTGGATTTAATCCTATTACAATTGTTAATAATAAAGGAAAAAATGCAGTTTTAATATCTGAAGATGAATGGAAAAATATTGAAGAAACTTTAAATTTATCTTCGATACCTGGTTTAGTTGATGATGTTACTAATATTAAGAATACTGAAAATTGGAAAAATGCAAAGGAATATGATCCAAATGAAGACTGGTAATTATATTATTAAATTTTCTAAATTGGCTGAAAAAGACAAAATAAAATTAAAAAATTCAGGATTAGAAAAGAGTGCAAAAATAATTTTAAATTTAATGATGGAAGAGCCATTTTGTTACCCACCAAGTTTTGAAAAATTAACAGGTGATTTAACAGGTTTATATTCTAAAAGAATAAATAGACAACATAGAATTGTTTATGAAGTTGATAAAGAAAATAATGAAATACATATTTTAAGAATGTGGACTCATTATGATAAAATATAAATGATTGATTTATATATTTGATTTGTTAAAAAAAGTTGTAGACATCAACGGCACTATATAGATATTAAACTTGAACTTTTCGAGTAAAAATTTGAAACGGTTTGTCAAAAGGTTGTTTTTATTTTATCATGAATATGTCAAGGAAACTTGCATAAAAGAAAAAAGGACACATTTGATTGTGGTTGATCAAATGTAATTCCTTATGGATATAGCATCTGAAATCACATAGTTGTGGAATCAGATGCTTTTTCTATTTTAGGAGTAAAATAATTACTACTAAGAATAGGAGTAATATTATAATAAATAGGGAAAATTCCCTTTTTGTCATAAATATCACCATCTTTTTTGATAAAAAGAAAGAGAAAACATCTGATATATTTCAAATGTATTCAGTATTATTAGGGCAAACATTTGCTTTAAATACAAAAAATTAATATTAAATTTATGACAATCTAGAAACACACTATATTATTGAAAAAGTCAATAACTGTAAGAAAAAGGGGAATTTCGTTTTTTAATTCTTTTAAGCATAATTTTAGCAAGGCATAAATCAAAAATTATGTTTTTATTTTCAAAATTTCATAATCAAAGTAAAAAAAGACCTATTGCAGCTTTCAGTCGCAACATGCTACGGCTTTTTTTTATTCCGTTTTTCGTTTTTCTAACACTTTACCTTGTTTTTCTATTGGTGTCTTTTCTTCAAATATAGTATCTGTAAATCTACCTAGTCCATAAAAAATTAGTGGTGGTTGCAAATTTTGAACGTTTAATTCTTCAGATATTTTATGAATTAATTGAATATCTAGTGTTTTCTCTAATTCAAAAGAATCTAAATTTCCGTATTTATTTATAACTGAATCAATAATTTCTTCTTGTTTAATCAATAAATTTATAGATTCACAAAATCTTACATTATTAGGAATCATATTCATATTAACAGCATATGGTAAAAAATCTTTATCAATTTCTTTTATTTTAGTATTATATTGATTAGGTACTACAATACTTTCTTGAAAAAAAGCTTTTCTGGTAGTTCTAATATATTCTATTTGCATCAAAATTAATAGTCTTTCTAATTTTAACGTATTAAGAGAAATGTTTTGGTTTAGGCATTTATTAGAAACAATTTTTCCAATTTCACTAACCATACATTTAATTTCTGGTATAAGAATATTTTTTGTTAAAGTTATTTCTTTATTAACTAAAGTATTATCTTTAAATTGTAATGCTAAATTTCTAACAAGTTTACTTTCTCCATTTAAATGTAATAGAGATACAAATAATTTTGCTTTTATATCTTTTTTTTGATTCATAATAATAAAACCTCCTGTTTCTATCAACTATTTTAACATAATTTTAATAAATATTATTATTTTTTAATACATTTTATTAAAAATGCAGTATGATTTATTACTACCTAGAAATTTATGCCCAGTGGTTGTTTTACTTCCATGAAAAAATGCGCAATTAATAATTATTTGAACCATTTTGGTTATTTTTTTGCTAAAGAACAAAGCGACCGAAAAGCGACCAAAAAATGACCGAATTCAAAGGAGAACAATAAAATAAATAGAAATATTGTGGAACAATTATTAGATATATCTTCTACAAGAGCCAAAAATATATTAAATTCTATGTGTGAAAAAAATTTAATTTTTTTGAAGAAAATAGCCATTGAATTTCAGCGACTATTGCTTTGGAAAATTTTATATTTTTTCTTCAAATTCATTTAATTCTTCAATTTTTTTATAACATCTGTAAACGATTAGTTGAACCTTCTTATTATCAATACTACTATCTTCATTTAACCATTCTTTTATTACTTCTACAATTTCTTTTTCTAAATTAAAACGTTCAATAAAGATTTCAAAATATTTTTCATGCATTTCATTTTTATTCATTATGTCTATATAATATCATGTTCTTAATTATAATAAAAATTTGAGAATTTTTAAATCCAAAAACACCATATTAATAATGGTGATTTTATGAGAATTAGACTTGGGTATGTATCTATTAGTAAAACATTAGAAGATAGTATAAGCTATCACAATATAACATATACAGAATTTAACAAGAATAAAGATTATGAAAAACTTGATAGGATTATTTTGTCTAATTTTGAAACATTAGAAAACATAATAGAATATAATAAAAAAAATAATATTCATTTTTATAGATTAACAAGTAAATTTATACCACTTGCAACACATAAAAGTGTAAATATTGAATATGTAAAAAAATATAAAAGAAAATTTGATAAAATATCAACACTAATTGGTGATATGAGAATAGATACACATCCAGACCAATTTGCAGTTTTAAATAGTACAAAGAAAGAGGTTTTAGAAAATACATTTGATATTTTAAAATATCATTATAAAATGTTAAATGCATTTAAAATAAAAAATTCAATTATAATTTTACACGTAGGAAGTAGTGTATTTGGAAAAGAAAATTCAATAAAAAGATTTATTAACAATTTTAATAAATTACCAGACTGTATAAAAAAAAGTATAGCTTTAGAAAATGATGATAAAATATACAATATTTTAGATGTTTTATCTATTTGTAAAAAAATAGAAGTTCCTTTTGTTTTTGATTATCATCATTATAAATGCAATAATAATGGTGAAAACTATTTAGATTATATTGATGAAATATTCAAAACATGGAAAGATCTTATACCAAAGATTCATTTTTCATCTCCTAAAAATAATACAAAAAAAGAATATAGAAGTCATAGTGATTATATTGATTACAATGAATTTATTAAATTTTTAGAACAAGTAAAAAAATATAATAAAAATATTGACATTATGTTAGAGGCAAAAGCAAAAGATGAAGCAGTTTTTAGATTAATAAGACAATTAAAATATAAAACAAATTATAAATTTATTGATGATACTTCTTTTCTAGTATGAAAAATGCTATAATTAAATGTAGGTAAGGTGTAAATATGAAATGTAATAAAAAAGAAATTGTCAAAATGTTATTAAACCAAGAAATTGATAAACAAAATGAAGAAGAACTTATGGATATGTTAGTTGATAATCCTATAAGCGTTGATATAGATAAATTGGAAGAATCAAATATGAAATTTGGAGATAAAGTCGCAGATAAAATAACAGAATTTGCAGGTAGTTGGGGCTTTATCATAGGATTTACAATATTTTTAATATTCTGGATTATTTTAAATGGAATTATATTAGTGCATGCAGTTGATCCATTTCCATTTATTTTATTAAATTTGGTGTTATCATGTATTGCTGCCCTACAAGCACCTATAATTATGATGAGTCAAAATAGGCAAGCTAAAAAAGATAGTTTAAGAAATAAAAATGATTATAAAACTGATTTAAAAACAGAACTTATAATAGAAGAATTACATGATAAAATAGATTTATTATTAAAAAATCAAAAAAATATTGAAAAAAAGTTAGAAGAATTAAAAAAATAGTATGAAAAAACTAGATGCTGAACTAAAAAAATATATAAAAGAACAAAATAATTATGAAATATTTAGGTTATTATTTGAGTTTTATGATGATATTGATATTAAACAAGTAATTGATTATTATATTAAAACATTAAATTATAGTGATTTGTGTACTTTAATAACACTTGTAGATATTGATTATTTAGATTACATATTTGAAAAAATAGTTTCAACTAAAAATAAGGAATTTATATTTTATATATTAAAAAATGGTACGATTAATAGTATTATAAGTGGTACAAAATATGAAAAAATACTGGAAAAAGAATTAAATTAATTCTTTTTTTGCATTTTATTTTAAATTTTTGCTCAATATATATTTGGAGGGAAAAATATGAAACATAACAATGAATTATTAAAACATATATATAAAGATGCATCTATGGCTACATATACAATTACGACATTACTAGAGGATCTAAAAGATAAAAATAATAAAATAAAAAATACAACAGAAAAAATATTAAAAGATTATCAAGAATTTGAAACGAAAGCAAAAGAATTGCTAGAAAAAAATGATGAAGAACCTAAAGGTGAAGGAATGATGACAAAAATGATGTCATCAATGGGTGTTACTAAAGAAGTAAATAAAGATAATAGTGATTCTGCAATAGCAGATATGCTTATAAAAGGAATTTCTATGGGTAGCATAGAAATGGAAAGAAAAATAAAAGATTACAGTAAAGAAGTAGATAAAAAAATATTAAAACTTGCAGAAGATTTTTTAGAATTCCAGGAAAATTCAATAGAAAAATTAAAAGAATTTTTGTAAATATTGAATGAATCTATTTTATATGATATCTTATAAGTGGAGGTACATATGAAAAAAGATAATAAAATATTAAAAAAAGGAAATAAAACAATAAAAGAATTTAAGCAATTTATTTCAAGAGGAAATGTAATGGATTTAGCTATTGGTGTTATTATAGGTTCTGCATTTGGAAAAATAGTAACATCAGTTGTAAATGATATATTAATGCCATTAATTGGTATAATTATTGGTGGACTTGATTTTACTAATTTAAGTATAAAAATAAAAGATGCAACAATTAACTATGGAATGTTTATACAAAATGTAATTGATTTTTTGATAGTTGCAATCTGTATATTTATATTTATAAAAATAGTTTCAAAATTCATTAAAAAATCAGAAGAAAAAGAAGAAGTAAAAAAAGATGAGCAAATTATTTTGTTAGAAGAAATAAGAGATTTGTTAAAAAAGCAAAGTAAAAGTAAATAAAATCCAAAAAAATTGGATTTTTTTATTAAGTGTCTTTTAAAAATTATAAAAATATGATATTATGTTTAAGGATATATGAGGTGTTACCTATGAGTGAAACAAAAAACATAAACGTAACTGTAAATGATTTAAAAGATAAAAATTATGATTTTTTTGAACAAATAATTTTAAGTCTTATTGCTAAATATAAAAATAATCCAAATTTAAAAAATTGGTATGCTGCAATAGGTGACAATTGTAATGGTTCATTAAAAGAAAATTTTATTTCAATTGGAATGATTGATAATAATGATAAAATAAATTATAGTAGAGTAAGAATCCCTAAAAATGAATTAGGAAAAAAAATAATAGAAAAGTTTATAAGATCATATCTTCATGAGGGTATAAAAGAACAAAAAACAGTTAAGAATTATGGTGAAAACCTAAATACTGTTTGTTATATAGAAACAAACGATGAAAAATTCTTTGAAGTATATACTATAAAAAACGATTTAAAAATAGATGGATTTAATATAGATTTAGAATATTTACCACAAACTAATATAAAAGATACAAGGAAAATTGAACTTGCTTCTATATCAGATAAAATTAAACATTTAAACGATATGTTAAATGAAGATGATGAAATAATAAATAAAAAAACACTTTAGTCTTTAATTAAAGTGTTTTCTTTTATTTTTATATTACATAATTCAGTTAGTTGATTTATTAAAGAATTAACATTTTTTTCTTTTACAATAATAATGTATTTAACGTTTTCATCAAATTGTTTATCAACGATATTTATATCATTAAGAATATGGTTAACTTTTTTTATATCATCATAAGAAAAAGTAAGTTCTATTTTCTTTCCATTTACAACATTTATAATTTCAGTTTTATTTAATGCTTCACTTACTGATGAACAATACGCTCTAATTAATCCACCAGCTCCTAATTTTATACCACCAAAATATCTTATTACAATACATAAAACATTATTTAAATTATTATTTTTTAAAACATTTAATATAGGAATTCCTGCTGTACCAGAGGGTTCTGAATCATCATTAAATCTTTCAACATTATTTAAAATATATGCATAACAAATATGAGTTGCATCTTTGTACTCAGTTTTATTTTCATCTAAAATATTTTTGATTTCAATTTCACTAGTTACAAAATATAGCTTTGTAATGAATTTTGATTTTTTTATAATAAACTCATTTTCTATATTAAATTTAATTGACTTCATTTAATCACCTTATTAACTAAAAACATTATATATTATACAAAAATATAAATCAAATATTCATTTTTTGTAACATGTTCTAATTATGTTTTAAAACGAATATTATTATGGTATAATGAACAAGAAGGTGATAATGTGAGAGTAATAATAAGCGCCGGGGGAACTGGTGGACATATTTATCCAGCACTTGCTATAATAAACAAAATAAAAGAATTTGAACCAGACAGTGAGTTTTTATATATAGGTACACATGATAGAATGGAAAAAGACATAATTCCAAAATATAATATTCCATTTAAAACAATAGAAATATATGGGTTTAATAGAAAAAAACTACTAAAAAATGTTAAAACAATCAAATATTTATTTAGAAGTTACAAACAATGTAAAAATATGATTAAAGAATTTTCACCAGACATAGTTATAGGGGTAGGTGGATATGTAACAGGACCTGTTATTTATGCTGCAAAAAAGTTAGGTTATAAAACATTTATACATGAACAAAACAGTATACCAGGTAAATGTAATTTGTTTTTAAGTAAATATGTATCTAAAATAGGCGTATCATTAAAATCATCAATAAAATATTTTCCTGAATATAAATGCGTTTTTACTGGTAATCCTTGTAGTGAAGATGCAATAAATAAACCAGCTCAAAAAAAAGAAGAATTTGGATTAAATCCAAATAAGAAATTAGCGCTTTTTGTAATGGGTTCATTAGGCTCTACAAAAATAAATGATATATTAATAAAAGCCATGAATTTATTTAAAAATAAAAATTATGAAATACTTTTTGTTACAGGAAAAAATTCATATGAAGAAATAAAAAAAATAAAATTTTCATCAAATGTAAAAGTTGTTCCATATATAGAAAATATGACAAGAATAATGAAAAATACAGATATAATTATATCTAGAGCAGGAGCTTCAACTTTAAGTGAAATAATTGCTCTTAAAATACCATCAATATTAATCCCAAGTCCTTATGTACCAGACAATCATCAATATAAAAATGCATTAGATTTATCTAGTAATAATGCAGCAATATTAATAGAAGAAAAAGATTTAAATGGAAATATTTTGGTTAAAACAATAGATGAAATTTTAAATGATGAAGAAAAAATAAAAGATATGAAAAAAAACTTAGAAAAATTATATGTTCCAAAAAGTGCTACTAAAATATATGAAACAATTAGAAATATAATAGACGGGAAGTAAATATGAAAACAGATAATATAAAAAAAATAAAGTGTGGTAAAATACTAGAAAATGTAGATTTAAAAAAATATACAACATATAAATTAGAATCAACAGCAAAATATATGGTATTTCCTAAAAATGTTGAAGAACTCAAAAATTTAATTAATTTTATAAAAGAAAATAATATAAAATATAAAATAATAGGTAACGGTTCAAATTTAATTTTTTTAAATAAGTATTATGATGGTATACTTATAAAACTAGAAGAAATGAATGAACTTATGATAAATGAAAATAAAATAGTTGTTGGCGCAGGATATAGCTTAATAAGACTTGCAAATAAAATGTCAAAACTTGGATACTCAGGATTAGAATTTGCAACAGGTATACCAGGAACAATAGGTGGAGCAATTTACATGAATGCAGGAGCATACAATAGTGATATGGGATATATTGTAAGTGAAATAAAAGTATTAACTCCACAATTAGAATTAAAAACCTTATACAACAAAGATTTAGATTTCCATTATAGAAGTTCGTTTCTTCAAAAAAATAAAGATTATATTTGTCTAGAAGCAACATTAATATTAAAGAAAGCTAATAAAGAACAAATAATGGAAATAATAGAAGAAAGAAAAACAAGAAGGCTTATGAGCCAACCACTTGAATATCCATCAGCAGGTTCAGTATTTAGAAATCCTACAAATGATTATGCAGGAAGATTAATAGAAGAAATAGGATATAAAGGTAAAATAATAGGTGGAGCGCAAGTAAGCGAAAAACATGCTAACTTTATAATAAATAAAGGAAATGCAACTGGAAAAGATGTATATACCTTAATAAATGAAATACAAAACAAAATAAAAGAAAAATATAATATAGAACTTAAAGTTGAACAAGAATATGTAGAATAAAAGGTGATAATATGGCTAGTAGAAGTGATAGATATAAACAAAATACTAAAAAAAATGTCAAATCTACTAAAAATAACAAAAAAACAAAACAAGTAAAAAAAGTAAAAATAAAGTACAAAAAACTATTAATGTTTTTGTTGATTTTTTCAATAATTATTTTTGCTGCAATATCATTTTTTAAACAAAATATAACAAATATATATATATCAGGAAATGAAAAATTAACAGAGCAAGAAATAATTGATATTGCGAAAGTATCAAATTACCCCAATACATTTTTAAATCTATCTTCAACAATTAAAAATAGATTAGAAAAAAATGTGTATATAAAAAGTGCTAAAGTATATAAAAAATCATTCACTATTTTATATATAGAAGTAGAAGAAAACAGACCATTATTTTACAATAGTTCAAGTAATGAAACAGTTTTATTAGATGGAAAAACAGTACAAGAAAAACTTGAAGCACCAGTTTTAATAAATATGATTCCAGATACTTTATATGAAAAATTTATAAAAAAAATATCTGAAATTGATTATGACGTATTAAAAAGAGTTTCAGAAATCAAATATGACAAAAATGAAGTCGATGAAACAAGATTTTTATTTACTATGAATGATGGTAACTATGTTTATTTAACACTTAATACATTTGAGAAAATAAACAATTACATTAATATAGTAAAAACATTTAATAATTCTAAAGGAGTATTATATTTAGATTCGGGAGAATACTTTGAAATTTTCAAAAATTAGATTATTTTCTAATTTTTTCTTTTTTTTTTTACTTAAATATAGTATAATTATAAATAGATTATAGGAGGATGGTACAGGTGAAGCATATTTATACAAGCGTGGACATTGGTTCAGATTCAATAAAAGTAGTTACTTCTGAACTATTTAAAGGTAAACTAAATCTTCTTGCAGCTTCATCAGTTAAGTCAAAAGGAATAAAAAAAGGATTAATAACAGATGTAAATTCTGCAACTATGTCTTTACAAAAAGCAATAAGTGAAGTAGAAAATATGCTTGGAATAAAAATAAAAAAAGTTATTACTACAATACCAAGTTATTTTGCAGAATTCACTAAAATAGATGGTGAAATAAAAATAAATAATGAAAATAAAATAGTGACAGGTGATGATGTTGTAAAAGTATTAGGACAAGCAGTGAAAGGAAAGATATCATCAACAAAAGAAATGGTTACTATAGTACCAATAGATTTTTCAGTAGATAGCAAAACAGGAATAAAAGATCCAAAAGGATTAACTGGTAATACTCTTAGAACAAGGGCAATACTTATAACAACCCCAAAGAAAAACATTTACTCAGTAGTTGGCTTGATTGAAGCAATTGGTATAGAAGTCGTAGATATTTCACTAAACAGTATTGGTGACATTAATGCACTAAAAAATAAAGGAATGGAAGAAAAAATAGGTGCAATTATAAATATTGGAGCTGAAACAACAACAGTTTCAGTATATAATAAAAATATACTTATAAAAACAAGTATTATAGGTATGGCTGGAAGAGATATAGATAACGATATTTCTTATATGTATAAAATAGATCTAGAAGTAGCAAAAAAAATAAAAGAAAAATTTGCGCTAGCTCATAAAAAATATGCAAGTAGTTCAGAGATTTATGAATTACCAGGACATAAGAATATAGAACAACTAGAAGTATCTACAATTACTATGTCTAGAATAGAAGAAATTCTAACTTTAGCAAAAAAAGAGCTTTTGGAATTGACAAATCGTCAAATGGAATATATTATTATAACAGGGGGAGTAAGCAATATGAGTCATTTTGAACTTGTTGCTGAAAATATTTTTGGAAAAGATGTTATAATAGGAAATGTAAGATTAATAGGAATTAGAAATAATAAATATTCATCTGCAGTTGGTAACATAGTATATTTCATAAACAAATTAAAAATAAAAGGTAAAAATTATACGATGGTAAGTGATACCGATATGGAAATATTATCATCTACAAAAAAAAGTTTAATAAATGTTTCAAACGAATCAATGTTAGGTAAAGTATTTGGATACTTTTTTGGCGAATAGGAGGAAATTAAATGTTTGAATTAGAAACAGATCAATTAGCAAAAATAAAAGTAGTGGGAGTTGGCGGTGGAGGCGGTAACGCAGTAAACCGAATGATAGAATCAGGCGTAAAAGGAGTTGAATTTATTGTTGCTAATACAGATTTGCAAGTTTTGAAAAGTTCTAAAGCGCCAGTTAAGATTCAAATAGGAGCAGAACTTACAAATGGACTTGGAGCAGGAGCAAAACCAGAAATTGGAAAAGAAGCAGCACTAGAATCAAAAGCAGAAATTGAAGCAGCACTAGAAGGCGCTGATATGGTTTTCATTACTTGTGGAATGGGTGGTGGAACAGGTACAGGAGCAGCTCCAGTTATAGCAGATATAGCTCAACAATTAGGGGCATTGACTGTTGGTATCGTTACAAAACCATTCTCATTCGAGGGTAAAAAAAGAATGAATAATGCTTTAAGTGGACTTGAAGAATTAAAAAAACATGTAGATACATTAATAATTGTTCCAAATGATAGATTAAGAGAAATTATAGATAAAACAACACCTTTACTAGAATCATTTAGAGAAGTTGATAATGTTTTAAGAAGAGGTGTACAATCTATTTCAGATTTAATTGCAGTTGCAGGACTTATTAATCTTGACTTTGCAGACGTTAAAGCTGTAATGGAAAAAAGAGGAAACGCATTAATAGGAATTGGAATTGGTGTAGGTGAAAATAGAGCAACAGAAGCAGCTTTACAAGCAGTATCTAGTCCATTACTTGAAACAAGTATAGATGGTGCAACAGATGCCATAATAAATGTAACAGGTGGTTCTAATTTAACACTTTTTGAAGTTGAAGAAGCAGCTGAAACAATAAGAAAAAGTGCAAATACCGATATTAATACAATATTTGGTGCTGTAATCAATGAAAATTTAAATGATGAAATAATAGTAACAGTAATAGCTACAGGATTTGAGGATGAAGAAGAAGAACCTTCATATCAATCTTATGATAAAAGAAATGAAACAAGAACTGAGTCTAGAGTATCTGTAGATGATGACGATGATGAAACAAATATTCCTTCATTTTTAAGAAAAAGAGGATTTTAATTAGAAGTTATTGATTTATCAATAACTTTTTATTTTAATAATGACAAATAAATATTAATATGTTATAATTTTTATAGAAAGATAGGAGAACGATTATAGTATGAGTAAAAAAAGAGATCAAAGAAATATTTTAATCGGTGTTTTGCTTGTTGCAATAGTAGTTATGTCAGTGGGGTATGCAGCATTCGCAACTACTCTTACAGTTGGGGGAACATCAACAATAACAAATAATTGGAATGTAGCAATTACAGATATTACAGTAACTGATACACAAGGAAATGCTAAAAGTACAACAGCTACTTATACAGCAACAACTGCAACATTTGCTGTAGATTTACAATCACCAGGTGACAGAATAGAATATACAGTAACAGTAAGAAATGGGGGAACTGTAGATGCAACACTTGAGCAATTAGTTCCAGTTATAACAGGAGAAACTGCTGCAATATCATATATAATAGATGGTCCAACAGCTGGTAGTATATTAAAATCTGGAGAGGAAGTAACTCTAAAAATATCAGCTGAATATGATGCTAGTTTTACTGGAACAGTATCAACTGATGCAAATTCAAAGACATTAACTGTTACATTAGATTATGTTCAAAAAAATTAATAATTTATATTAATAATTAGTGTCAACTAAATTTAAAAGTTGGTACTTTTTATTTTTATATAAAATTAAGGTGTGATTAAATGAGAAATATAAAATGTGTAATATTGTTTCTAGTTATAATATTATATTTAATAATATCAAATATATTTTTAATACCAAACTTTAGTAATATATATTATATTTTAATAAATCCTTTATTTTGGCTTTTAATGTTTATAATGTGTTTTCTTTTTAAATCAAAATATAAAAGATATAAAAATAAAGTAAACAAAACTCAAAAAGTTGTAATAATGGTATTATTGTATATAATTATATTTTATTTAATTGGTTTGTTTTTAGGATTTGAAAATAGTCCATATTCACATGATATAGTATCAATTATAAAAAATATATATGAATTTGTTTTAATAATAATATTTGAAGAATATATAAGAAATTATTTAATAACAAATTCCCAAAAAAAAATAGATTATATTTTAATAACAATTCTTTTTGTTTTAGTAAATATAAATTTTCAAATATTATTCATAAATTTAAAAAACATAGGAGAGTTATTTAAATATATATCTTCAACTGTTTTACCCCTTATATTTTCAAATATACTATGTTCATATCTATGTTTTATAGGTTCATATAAATTAGCCCTAAGCTATAAACTACCACTTGAACTTATGTATATTATATTTCCAATTTTTCCCGCACTTAATTGGTTATTAAATGGTGCGATTGGAATGATATTTCCAACAATAATATATTTATTTATAAGTTATGATTATCAAAAAAAAGAACAATTATTATCAAGAAAGAAATTAAAACAAAATAATCCGTTATTACTACTTCCTTTTTTAAGTATAAGTATTATACTAATTTGTTTTGTTTTAGGACTATTTAAATATAAACCAATGGCAATATTATCAAATAGTATGGTTCCAACTTATAGTAGAGGAGATATTGTCATATTTAGTAAACCTAACAAAAAAGAACTTGAAAATATACAAATATATAATATAATAGTTTATAGATTAGATAATATGATAGTTGCGCATAGAATTGTAAATATCGAAAAAAATAACAAGGGAGAAGTCTTGTATACTACAAAAGGAGATAATAATTTAACTGTTGATAGTAAAAAAGTTACTAATGAACAAATAATTGGAATAGTTAAAACAGTAGTTCATTTTATAGGATATCCTACAGTATGGTTGAATGATGTTTTCTCGCATTAAGGAAGTGATTTTGTGAAAAAAATACTACATAAAAGAAAAGTTTTAAAAAAATGGGTTAGAATAACAATTTTTATATTATTATGTGCTATATGTTTATTTGCTATATATTTAATCAGTTATGGAATATTAAAAAAAGAAAAGCAAAAGAATTTTGAATATAGTATAACAAATAAAGCAGATTATAAAATATATCTTAATAACTCGGAAGATGAAATAGTAGAAATGAATAAACCTGCCATTTCAAATGATATTGATTATATTGATGTTAGATACAACTATAATTTTTTAGGAAATGATGATTCAAAAGTAAAATATTTATATAAAATAATTGCTACGTTAGTTATAGAATATGAAAATAGTACATATGGAAAACAAATTTTATACTCTAAAGATTATAATTTATCAGAAGAAAAAGAAGGGCAATTTGAATCAACTTCAAGTTTTGGATTAAGTGATAATGTTAAAGTTAATTATAAAGAATATAGCGAAATAGTAAAAAAATATAAAAATGAAAAAAATGTAAATGTAACCGCACACCTAGATTTAAAAATGATAATAGAAAATGATGGGACACTAAAAACAAATGATACTTATAAAATAAACGATGAAATTACACTTAAAATACCTTTGACTGAAAAAGTAGTTATGATTACACAAGACTATAAAGATACTGAAAAAAATATAGTAGAACAAAAAAAAGAAAAAGAAAATATACAATTAATTCCAGTTATAATTGGTTCTGTAACATTACTTACTTCATTAACTTTATTAATTCATTTATCTAAAACTGTAATATTTATAAATACAAAATCTAGATATAAAAAAGAAATAGAAAAATTATTTAAAGAATATAGTGAAATACTTGTAGAAGTAAGTTCACCAATAGAATTTGATAATTTCACATTTATAGATATAAAAGAATTTGATGATATGATTGATTTAGAAGAAGAATATAAATCACCAATATTATATTATGAAAAAGTAAAAGATTATGAAAGCTGGTTTGTTGTAATAAAAGATAACTTTATGTATAGATATATATATAAAGCTGAATAAAGTGACTAAAAATGTAAACAAATATTATTTTGTTTAAAAAAAAAATAAATTATGTTATAATTAATTTGATAGGATGTGAAAATATGAAAGATGTTAATTTGTTAATTAATAATGGTGTAGATGTAAATGCAAGTTTAGAATTGTTTGGAGATATAGATACATATAATGAAACATTAGAAGATTTTTTAAATACAGTAGATGAAAAAATAGGAAACATGACAAAATATAAAGAAGAATCAGATATGAAAAATTATGCGATTTTGGTTCATTCTTTAAAAAGCGATGCAAGATATTTAGGATTTACAAAATTGGCTGAACTTTCTTATAATCATGAAATGCAAAGTAAGGCAAATAATGATATATATGTTTATGATAATTATGATGAATTAATTAATGAAACAAATAGAATTATTGATTTAGTTAGAGAATATCTAGGTAAAGAAAAATTAACAAGAGAAAACGTTGTTAACGAAAAACATTTAGATAAAAAAATATTAGTAGTAGATGATTCTGATATAATAAGAAATTTACTTAAAAAAATGTTTAATGATGAATATGAAATAATAACTGCAGATGATGGTCAGGAAGCATTAGATATAATTTCTAAAAATAATGATTTATTTGGAGTGTTATTAGATTTAAATATGCCAAACGTTAATGGATTTGCTGTACTAGATTACTTTAAACAAAACAGTTTATTTTCTAAAATACCTGTTGCTATAATAACAGGTGATGATTCTAAGGAAACAATTGAAAAAGCTTTTACTTATACTATTGTTGATGTATTATCTAAACCATTTAATGAAATGAATGTTAGAAGAGTAATAACTTCAATGGAAAACTTTAAATAAAAAATAAAACTATTTTCTAGTTTTATTTTTTTTGCCAGTAAAATCAATACTATCTATTTTAGAAAAATTATTTTTGTTTAAAAATTTACTTAATCTTGGATGACAATTTAATAGTTGATTCTCTTCTGGAATTATATCACAATATATATTTTGAACATCATTTCCCCATAACAACCATTTAACATTTTTTGTATGTTCTAATATATATTTCGTAAGCATAAGTGAAAACTTGCTCCAATATTTTAAATGAGAACCTGATTTATTTTTACTTACAGTTAAACCATAATTTAAAAATAATACACCTTGTTGTTCTAAATTATCAAACAACTCGTTAGGAGGTAATATATTAAAACTTTTATCCTTAATTTTTTCCCTAATCTCATTAATTGAAATATTACTTTCATTATTAATTGAATATATGGATTTTAATATATTATTAATTGAAGACTTTCTAGTTGTATCAGTCCAATTGTTATAACCATATACTTCAAAACTTCTTCCAGTTGCATATGGAATGTGTTCATTTGTTTCACTTAAATATGGATCCATTCCAACAATAATGCATTTTACATTATTTAAATTGTTTTTTAAAAATCGTAATACATTTTTTGTGTCTGGATAATATTCATTTCCTATATTATTTTCTATTTTTTTTAGTTCTAATTGTACTTCTTTATTTGATATGAATTCATTCCAAGATGGATCAACCTCATTAATAATTGAATCTAATAACATAATTTATCACCTGTATCTATTATATCAATAAATGATTATAATTGATATAAATTATTGATAAATAATAAGGTTCTTTTTTTTTATACAAAGACATATCTTTGACTAGGTGAATAATATGTTTTTTAAAAATATACACTCTAGGATAAAAATAATTTTATTAGTAATAATTTCCATATTCGCTCTTATTATAGGCAAAGTATTCTACATACAAGTAATTGATTATAATAAATTATCGAATTATGCATCAGATTTATGGAGTAGAAATTTACCAATAGAGGGCAATAGAGGAATTATATATGATACAAATGGTGTAGTGCTTGCAGATAATATAACTACAGTTTCTTTAGTTATAATTCCTAATCAAGTAAAAGATAAAGAAGAAACAGCAAAAAAACTTTCAGAGGTACTTAATGTATCATATGAAGAAATGTATTCACATGTAAATAAAAAATCTTCAATTGAAAGGGTACATCCAGAAGGTAGAAGATTAAGTTATGAAGTAGCAGATAAAATTAATGAATTAAAACTACCAGGTGTGTATTTGATAAGAGAATCAAAGAGATATTATCCATATAATACATTACTTTCACATACAATTGGTTTTGTTGGAATTGATAATCAAGGACTTAGTGGATTAGAACTACTATATGATTCTTATTTAACTGGAAGTTATGGGGCAATAAAATATTTTAGTGATGCAAAAGGTAATAAACTTGAATTAAGTGAAGTATATGAACAACCACAAGATGGAATAAATTTAACTTTAACAATAAACTATGAAATACAAGCTTCATTAGAAAGAGAATTAAATAATGCAGTATTAAAGTACAATCCAGATCAAGCTTTAGGAATAGCTATGAATCCAAAAACAGGTGAAATTTTAGCTATAGCATCAAAACCAGATTTTTCTCCAAGTGAATATAAAAACTATACAGTAGAAGAAATTAATAGAAATTTACCTATTTGGGCAACATATGAACCTGGTTCCACATTTAAGATAATAACGCTTGCAACAGCACTTGAAGAAAATGTAGTCGATTTAGAAAAAGATACTTTTTTTGATAGTGGAGCTATAACAGTTGAGGGAGCAACACTTCATTGCTGGAAACATGGTGGACATGGAGCAGAAACCTATTTACAGGTTGTAGAAAATTCTTGCAACCCCGGATTTGTAAATTTAGGATTAAAACTTGGGAAAGAAAAATTATTTTCTTATATAGATAAATTTGGGTTTGGTAAAAAAACGGAAATTGATTTAAATGGTGAAAGCTCAGGAATTATATTTAATTTAGATAAAGTAGGTCCAGTTGAACTTGCTACAACCGCTTTTGGTCAAGGGGTAAGTGTTACACCTATACAACAAATAACAGCTGTTAGCGCAGCAATAAACGGTGGAACATTGTATAAACCATATGTAGTTAAAAGTTTAAATGAACCGGTAACAAATACGGTTGTAAAACAAAATGAACCTACAAAAGTAAGAACAGTAATAAGTGAGGAAACAAGTAAAAAAGTAAGAGAAGCACTTGAAAGTGTAGTTACTAATGGTACAGGTAGACCTGCATACATAGAAGGATATAGAGTAGGTGGTAAAACAGGAACAGCCCAAAAAGTACAAAATGGTAGATATATGGTAGGAAATTACATTGTTTCATTTATAGGATTTTTACCAGCTGATGATCCTGAAATAATAGTATATGTTGCAGTAGATAATGCAAAAGGAGTAACACAGTATGGTGGTACTATAGCTGCTCCTATTGCTAAAAACGTACTAACAGATGCAATAAGTATTTTAAACATAAAAAAAAGAAATACAACTACAGAAAAAAAATATAATTATAATGAAAAAAAATATATAACAGTACCTAATGTTACCGATATGAATGTAGATGATGCAAAAAAAGAATTAAAAGGTTTTGAATTAGAATTTTCTGGAACAGGTAATAAAATTAGTTATCAATCTCCAGAAGCTGGAACAAGAGTATTAGAGGGCACAAGTATTAGATTGTTGTTAACAGAATAGAGGTGTAGATATGATAATGATGATAAAATCAGTTCTTTCAATGATGATAGGTTTTATACTTTCTTTAATAGTAGGATTTATTTTAATACCAATATTAAAAAATAAAAAAGCAAACCAAAGTTTAAGTGTTTATTTAGAAGAAAGACATAAAAAAAAGGTTGGTACTCCAACAATGGGTGGGTTAATATTTATAATACCTACAATTATTTTTCTAATATTTATGTTTTTTGCTAAAAAAATAAATATTAATTATACTTTAATATTAGTTGTATTTACATTCTTGAGTTATTCATTTATAGGATTTTTAGATGATTATTTAATTATTAAAAGGAATAATAATAAAGGATTAAGTGAAAAGTCTAAATTTATTTTACAAATAATAACAGCGGTAATATTTTTTTACATCTTTATGTTAGCGGGAAATGAACCTTTGATATGGATACATGCATTGAATATAAAAATTAATATAGGATGGTTATATGGTATATTTATTTTACTTGTTTTAGTTGCAAGTAGTAATGCTGTAAATATAACTGATGGCCTAGATGGTTTAGCAGGAGGATTAAGTTTAATAGCTTTTATAACTTTTTCTTTAATATCTTGGAATACAGGATGGTTAGAAGGATATAGCGATATAGCTTTATTTGGATTCGCACTTGCGGGTTCTTTACTAGGATTTTTAGTATTTAATAAACCAGCTAAAATATTTATGGGAGATACAGGTTCACTTGCGCTAGGAGCAACTCTTGGAACATATGCAATATTAACTAGACATGAATTACTTTTATTAATAATAGGTATAGTATTTGTAATAGAAACACTTAGTTGTGTAATACAAAGATTTTATTATAAACTAACTAAAAAAAGAATTTTTCCAATGACTCCAATTCACCATACATTTGAAAAAATAGGTTGGAAAGAAGAAGATATTGTTAAAGTTTTTTGGATAATAGGTTTAATTGGTTCTATGATTGCACTTAGTGTTGGGGTGTTGTTATGAAAAAAAGAAGTGTTGAGATATTATTAGTAGTATCTGTTATATTAATATCAATATTTGGGATTATAATGATTTATTCTGCTTCATCAATATGGGCAGAATATAAATATAATGACCCTCTAAAATATGTAAAAAACCAAGCTTTATTTTTTATAATAGGGTTAATACTAATGTTTTTAGTAAGTAAAATCAATTATAAATTTTATTTAAAAAAATCTAATATTTTATTAATAGGATGTATAATACTTTTAATATTGGTCCTAATACCAGGTGTTGGTATGGTAAGAAATGGTAGTAGAAGTTGGTTTGGAATTGGTTCATTTGGAATTCAACCAAGTGAATTTACAAAACTTGCTTTAATAATATTTACTTCTAAATATTTAATGAATAATGAAAAAAATATGAAAAATATAAAAAAAGGTGTATTGCCAATACTTTGTGTTTTGTTTTTTGTATTTGGACTTATAATGTTACAACCAGACTTTGGAACAGGAATGATAATTGTAATATCAATAATTGGTTTATTATTTGTAGGTGGAGTAAGTATGAAATTTTTTATAGGCCTTGGAATAATAGGCGTTCTTGGGATAACTGGTCTTATAATAATAGCACCATATAGATTAGCAAGAATTTTATCATTTTTAAATCCTTGGTCTGATCCACTGGGAAGTGGATTTCAAATAATTCAGTCATTATATGCAATTGGGCCAGGAGGATTGTTTGGATTTGGTTTTCTAAATTCTAGACAGAAACACTTTTACTTACCAGAACCACAAACAGATTTTATTTTTTCAATTATAAGTGAAGAGTTTGGCTTTTTGGGAATTGTAATAGTTGTAACCCTTTTTCTAATAATTATAATAACTGGATTTAAAATATCTAAAAATTGTAAGGATTTATTTGGAAAATACTTATCGTTTGGAATAATGTTTCAATTGTCATTTCAAGCACTTCTTAATTTAATGGTAGTAGTCGGTTTAATACCCGTGACAGGTGTAACTCTTCCATTTTTATCATATGGAGGCTCTAGTTTACTTATAACATTATGTAGTATAGGAGTAATTCTAAATATATCAAGATATGAAAGATAAGCAAAAATAAAATTTTGCCTTTTTTTGTAAATTAATGTAGAAAAAAGTAAAAAAATGTTTAATTTTTTTTTATATATGGTATTCTTATATAGAATAGAGAAGATATTTTAGAAGGGATTGAAATTATGAAAAAGATTAAAAATATTTTGTTTATGAGTTTTCTTGCATGTGTTTTTTCTATAGGAATAACAAATGCTAAAGCACAAATTACTACTTATTCTACATACAAAATAGGCGATGAAATTACTGTAAAATTGAATGATTCAACACAATCTAAATTTTATGTAGTTGAAGATAGTACAAATATTAAAAAAAATGTTAAGGCTATATCAGCTGATTATTTAGATGATAATTTATATACATTTTCTGAGGCAAATCAAAAATTAAATGAGTTAAAAACTACTTGGTCAAATGTAAAAGAAATTTCATTACCAAACACAGACCTTTTTCAAATGGATTTTGAATTGAAAAATGAAAACGAAAAAGTACCTTTTGATAAATTTAATCAAACATGGCTTTATCCTAAAAATGGTACAAATAGTTCTTCATATTGGTTTTCAAATTCTTTATTTGATGGTGCACATATTATATTAACTCTTGATGAAAAGTCTTCAGATGAAACAAATGTTTCGTATACAGCTTCATCTATAAAAGATACTGAAAAAGCAAGACTATTACCAGTAATAACTGTAGATAAAGAAAATATAGAGGGTAATAAAGTAACTAATATAGAATTAGAAGATAATGTTTGGGAAAAGTTTTTACAAAATCTTATAAATAATTATGCTGATTTTTATTTGTTATTAGGTGTAACTGATTATAATCTTGATATATCAAATGATTCTTTAAAATTTTCTACAATTGATTCTTCAGAAATAGTAAGTTATAAATATTCTAATGGAATTTTGTCATATACTATGGATGAACCTTTAAAAAATGTAGAAAATATGACTGATGATGAATTTTATGATTATGAAATGCATTTATATTTTATAACTCATTCTGCTCTTTGTTCAATTAAAAGTTTTAGTGACATAAATGGATATGATTTTCAACTTTTTTCAGATTGGCTTGAGTCAAAAAACGGTTTTAATATAGAAAAAGATGGTGTTGAATATGGTGTTGCAGAGATAACTAAAACAACTGATATTTCAACCGGAACATTTACATTTATAACTGGATTGAAATTAGATCTAAAAAACGGATCAAAAACATATGATCCTAGTAAGGTAAAATTTGATTCAAAAGATGATAAACCATCGAATGATGTGGAAGATAAGGTAGAAAACCCAAAAACTAGTATTGTAACAATAAGTGCAGGAGCAATAACACTATTTTGTTTAGGAGCTATTTTATATATTAAAGTTAGAAAACAAAGCAAATTTCCACAATCATTATAAATTAAAAGCTTCAATTATATAATTGAAGCTTTTATAAAATACAAGGAGGACTAATGAATAAAATTAAAGTAGATGTAAAAAAAAATAGTATCATATTTTCAATTTATAACAGAGAAATAAAAGAAGAAAATATGAATGATACTAATATTATAGACACAAAAAATCTTAAGTTTTCAGAACAATATATATTAGATAATTTGGAATTAGTATCTTCTTTTTTTAATATAATAATTTTAAAAGAAAAAATAAATACAGCTATAATTAAAAATTTGGATATTTCAGAAACTGTTTTAAAAATTATAAATTATATACAAAATATAACAAAGGTAATATTTGTAGAAGATAAAGAATTAAATTATACAATATCTTCATACTTATTAAATAATAAGAATTTAATTAAAATAGAATGCTATAGTATGCCAGAAATAATGCTTCAAAAATTCTCAAAAGATGTAGTAGATACCAGATGCGAAATACTATTTATTAGTGATTTTATGCAATACAATAACATAAATACTTATTCTAAACTTTGTAATAAAGATAAAATAATAATAGATAGCTATATAACAACATTTGATTATGATGATATTATATATTTTATAAAAACTAATACTAATTTAAAAAAAATAACTATAAAAGGTTATAAAAAAGAAAATTTAATTACACTTTTAGAAATGCTTAAACAAAATAATTTAAAAAAAATTACTATTATTTTACTGGAAGATGAAAAAATAGTTGATAATCTATTAAATGACGCAAAGCTTTTTCCTAAATTGTCTAAAAAATATAATGTAATTATTAAAATCAAGTATTCAAAAAAATATAAAGAAAAAAATAAATTTAAAGAATTGTTTATTGTGACAATTAAAACATGTTTGTTAGTAGTTTTGATTTCATTAATCATATTATTTATAATAATTAAAATCAATGAAATTAAAGAAGTAAAGAAAACGAGTGCTAATTTGGAATTTATAAATGATATAGTAGATAGCACAGATTCCTATGATGCAGAAGTTAATAATGAAATTCCAGATAAAAATACAAAAAAAAACAATTATAAAAGTCCCTATTATACAAAATATGAACAAATATATGATAAATTGTATGAAAAAAATAATGATACAGTAGGGTGGATTAGTATTAAAAACACCAATGTAGATTACCCAGTTGTACAAGGAAAAGATAATGAATATTATCTAAAACACTCATTTGATAAATCCTCAAATGGTGCAGGTTGGGTTTTTGTAGATTATAGAAATGATTTAAGTAATTTAAATAATAATACAATAATATATGCACATAATGTTACAAAGGGAGAGTTAATGTTTGGTTCATTAAAAAAATTATTGGATGATCAATGGAATACAAATGAATCAAATTTGGTAATGAATTTTAATATAAAAGGTGTAACAATAAAGTGGAAAATATTTTCAATATATGTAATTGATAACACAAATGATTATCTAATAACAAAATTTAATGATAAAGCAAGATATAATGAATTTATAGAAAAAATAAAAGAAAGAAGCATTAAAGACTTTAATACAGAAGTAACTGATAACGACAAAATATTAACATTATCTACTTGTTATGATGGATCAAAAAAAAGATTGGTTGTTCATGCAAAAAAAATATAAAAAAAGGTTCAAAGAATTATAAATTCTATGAATCTTTTTATTTAAATAAAGATTTAAATAGTGAATTTCCTATTTTTCTTCCTAAAGTATTAAGTGTACTGTTAGCAACCTTATTTGCAGCTTTTTCTAAACTACTTTTTTTATTACTTGATTTAGATGAATTGGATTTATTTTTTACAGTACTCATTTGAGTTATTTTTTCATTTTGTATTTTTTGTTCGATCTTTTCATAAGCTGAAATTTCTTCAGTTCTATTTATATATTTTATATATAAAGGATTATTTTTTATGACTTCTTGTCTTTTAACATCATCAATAGTTCCCATTTGACTTTGTGGTGGGAGTATAGTTACTTTTTCTGCAACAGTAGGTTGGCCATATTCATCTTGGAAAGATACTAAAGCTTCGCCAGTTTTTAATGTTTTAATAACTTGTTCAGTATCAAAGTTAGGATTTTCTCTAAAAGAATTAGCTGCTGCTTTAATAGTTTTTTCATCATTTTTTGTATAATACCTTAAAACATGTTGAATACGGTTTCCTAGTTGAGATAATATTTCATCAGGAATATCACTTGGACTTTGTGAAATAAAATATAGTCCAATACCTTTTGAACGTATTAGTTTTACAATCTGCGTTACTTGTTTAATTATATAATCAGGCATCTCAGAAAAAAGTAAATGTGCTTCATCAAAAAAGAAAGCAATTTTTGGTTTTTCTAAATCACCAACTTCAGGTAATTTTTGATATAAATCAGTAAGCAACCATAACAAAAATGAAGCATATAAAGTTGGTTTTTGAAACAAAGTGGTTGCATGTAATATATTTATATAACCAGTACCATTTATATCAGTTTTAATAAAATCATTTATGTCTAATGCAGGTTTACCAAAAAAGAAATTTCCACCTTCATCTTCTAAGGAAAGTAAATTACGTTGAATACTACCAATACTCTGTAAGGTAATATTACCATAATTTAATGCATAATTTTTTCTTCTTTCACCAACATAAGCTAAAATAGCTCTTAAATCTTTTAAATCAATTAATTCTAAATTTTCATCTTCTGCAATTTTAAAAACAATCGTTAAGACACCTTCTTGAGCCTCAGTTAAATTAAGCATTCTAGAAAGTAATTTAGGACCAATACTATTTATAGTTGTACGTATTGGAATACCATATTTTCCATAAACATCAAAAAATGAAGTGGGGAAGCTTTTAAACTCAAAATTTTCTAAATTTAAATTATTAATTCTACTTGAAATATTATCATTTACAATACCTGGTAAACACATTCCAGCTAAATCACCTTTTACGTCAACCAAAAATACAGGAACACCTGCAGAAGAAAAACTTTCAGCTAAAACTTTTAGAGAAATTGTTTTTCCACTTCCACTAGCGCCACTTATAATACCATGTCTATTAGCCATTTTAGAAAGTATATAAGCTTCATAATTATCATTTTTACCAATCAATATTTTATCATTTATATACATAAAAATCTCCTTTACCAATCTTACTTAATATTATAAAAATTAACTATAAAAGTCAAGAAAACTTACTTTATAATTTACATAAAAAAAAATAAATGTTAAAATATATTTAGAAGATAGGTGTTATTTATGAAAAATGGATTTACATTAATCGAATTACTTGTTGTAATAGTAATTGTTGGAATACTTTCTACAATTGCTTATGTAACAATTGATAAATCAATAAAAGATAGTAGAAATAATCTTTATAATGTACAATTAAACCAAATATATGATGGAACAGAATCATGGGTTTTTGATAATATTACAAAACTTGAAAATAAACAGGTTTATTGTGTTAAATTAGGTACTCTTGAAGATGAAGGGTATGTAGAAAAAGGAATAATAAATCCAAAAACAGATAAAAAATTTAATACAGATTTATATATAAAAATAACACAAAATATATCAGGATATGATTATTTACTTGTAGAAAATAATGATGGGTGCGAATAGCACCTAGTTTTTTATTTTAATTTGTTATATAATATTGTTTGGTGATTGAATGAAAAAAATTACAATATTTAGTTTACTTATAATAATACTAGATCAAATTATTAAGTTTGTTGTAATACAAAATATGGAATTATATAGTAGTATAATAATCATTAAAAATTTTTTTAATATAACATATGTACAAAATATAGGTGCAGCTTTTAGTATATTAAGTGGAAATGTAGTTTTCCTATCACTAATTTCTTTAATCGTTTTAGTAGCAATATATATATATTTAAGTAAGAAAAAAAGTTTTAATAAAATTCAAACTATTACATATTCAATGCTGATAGGTGGTATAGTAGGAAATATGATTGATAGGATATTTAGAGGATTTGTAATTGATTATTTAGATTTTTCTATATTAAAATATAATTTTCCAGTATTCAATTTTGCAGATATATGTATAGTTGTTTCAGCAATTATTTTATTAATATTTAGTATTAAGGAGGAAAAATCATGCGATACAAAGTAACAGAAGAGGCAAATGAAAGAATTGATAACTACCTAATTAAAATACTTAATAAAAGTAGAAGCAAAATTCAAAATCTAATTAAAACTGAAAACGTAAAAGTTAATAATAAAATTATAAAAAATAGCTACATTGTTAAACAAAACGATAATATAGAAATAAATGAAATAGAAGAACAACCTTTGAGTGCTAAAGCAGAAAAAATAGATTTAGATATAGTATATGAAGATGACGATATAATAGTTGTAAATAAACAAAATGGATTGGTTGTACATCCAGCTGTTGGAAATCCTACTGGAACATTAGTAAATGGGCTTATGTATCATTCAAAAAATTTAAGCAAAGTAAATGGCGAATTTAGACCTGGAATAGTACATAGAATAGATGCATTTACAACTGGATTATTAGTAGTTGCGAAAAATGATTATGCCCATGAATTTTTAGCTCGTCAGTTAGAAAATAAAACAACACATAGAATTTATGTCGCACTCGTATGGGGCGTAATTAATGAAGATACAGGTACAATAGATGCACCAATTGGAAGAGATAAAAAAGATAGAAAAAAGATGGCTGTTACAAGTGAAAACAGTAAAAATGCAGTAACACATTTTAAGGTAATCGAAAGATATAAAGATGCAACACTAATAGAATTAAAATTAGAAACAGGTAGAACACATCAAATAAGAGTACATATGAATTATATAAATCACCCTGTTGTAAACGATTCTGTATATGGTAAAAGAAAACTAATAGATGAAACAGGACAATGTTTGCACGCAAAAGAATTAGGATTTATACATCCAACAACAAAGAAGTATATGTGTTTTACTAGTGAATTACCAAAAGAATTTATAAATATATTAAATAAATTTAAGGAGGAATAAAATGGACACTATAACAAAAAGTGACGAAATAGTAATGAAATTACTTCATTATTTTATTACTGAAAAAGGATATAATCCAATAGTTCTTCATGGTGCAAAAGATGAAATTTGGCTAGAAAATTTAAATAGTGATTATAAAATAGTGAGAATTGTTAGTAATTATATTCATAATAATGAGCAATTTGATTTTGATTTGTTCAAAACAAAAAAAATAGTAAAAAAAATACAAAAAACAACCTTTTCACTTAATATGAATGCATTAAGTATATTTATTAATTTAGGAGAAAATGTAAATATAAAAGAAACATATAGGAATATAGATATAGTTAATTTAAAAGAATTTGATGATATAAAACAATACAAAACAGTTATGGAAGTATTTCCAGATATAATCAAAAAAAGCAAAATTAAAGAAAAAGGTATGGAATTATTTTTTAAATTAACAAGCGAAATAAATAAAAAAAATGAACAAGAAGGAATAAAAGCAGAAGAAATATTTAAACCAAAAAAACCAATTATAACAGTTTCGTTAATAATAATTAATGTAATAGTTTTTATACTTATGTATATACTTGGAAAAGGTAGTCAAGATGCATTTACTTTAATAAAGTTTGGTGCATTTCAAAAAGACTTAATTTTAGGTGGAGAATATTACAGATTAATTACATCTGCATTCTTACATATTGGAATATTTCATTTATTATTTAATTGTTATGCATTATATGTAATAGGCAGACAACTAGAAAGTTTTTTAGGAAAAATTAAATTCTTAATAATATACCTTGTTAGTGCGCTTTGTGGAAGCTTAATGTCTATGATATTTCCTATAAGTATAAGTGCAGGTGCAAGTGGCGCTATATTTGGATTACTTGGCTCATTACTTTATTTTGGATACAATTATAGAGTATATTTAGGAACTGTACTAAAATCTCAAATAATTCCACTTATTCTAATTAATCTGATATTTGGATTTATGGTGTCTGGCATAAATAATGCAGCACATATAGGTGGATTAATAGGCGGAATACTAATAACAATGTCACTTGGAATAAAATATAAATCAAAAAAATCTGAACAGATAAATGGTATCGTTTTATTATCACTTTTCTTAGGCTTTTTAATATATATGGGATTTTTTGTGTAGGAGGAATTATGAAAGGATTTACTTTAATTGAAGTATTAGGAGTATTAATATTGTTAGGTGCAATATCGCTTATTACAATTCCGATAGTTACAAATGTAATAAAAGATAACAAAAAAACATTATATGATATTCAAATAAAAAATATAGAAGGCAGTTCTAGAAATTTTGTTGCTGAAAATCTATTTAAATTGGATTTATCAGAAGGAAAAAAATTAGGAATAACTTTAAAAAAATTAAAAGAACTAGGTTATTTAGAAGAAAATGCTATAGATCCACAAACATCTGATAAATTCAATGATAGCACGGTTGTTATTATAAGCAATAAAAATAATGATATATTATATACAATTTGTGCAACTAATGAATGCAATTTAGATGGAATAACATATTATGGAGAATAAATATGCAAAGGTACTTTTGTAAGAAAATAGTAAACAATAAAGTTACATTATATGATGATGATTATCACCATATAAAAAATGTAATGAGAATGAATGTAAATGATAAAATAGAAGTTGTATTTGAAAAAAAAGTATATGAATGTATTATAAAATCAGAAGATTATAAAACGATAGAAATAGATAAAGAATTAAATATTGATTTAAAAGATGAAATAGAAATAACTTTAGTAATTCCTTTACTTAAAGAACAAAAAATGGATTTTGTTTTACAAAAAGCAACAGAACTTGGAATAAGTAAAATAATTCCTTATTATGCACAAAGAAGCATAGTAAAAGATATATCTGAAAAAGAAGATAAAAAAATAATAAGATGGTCAAGAATATGTAAAGAAGCTAGCGAGCAATCAAAAAGAAACACTATCCCAATAATCACAACGGTAAAAAGGATAGAAGATTTAAATTTAGATGGTGTAAAGTTAGTGTGTAGTACGTGTGAAAAAAATGAAAACTTGAAAATGTTTTTGCAATCACAAAATATATATGATAAAATAACAATAGTAGTCGGACCGGAGGGTGGGCTTACTAGTAATGAAGAACAAAAGTTTAACAGTCTTGGATACAAGTCTGTTACATTAGGAAATAGAATAATGAGGGTTGAAACTGTTCCAATATTTATATTAAGTGTTCTTAATTATGAACTTATGGAGTGATGTAAAAATGTTAGATAAATTAATGGAAAATTCGATTTTATTTTATGGTATAATTTTAGGGGCTTGTATTTTAGTTTTTCTTGTTGTTTTTTTGATTGTAAATTTAATAAAAAAACATATAGAAAGAAAAAAACTAAAAAACACAAGTGAGATTATATTAAATAATCATCATGAAGAACCTAAACTTGAAAGTTTAGAAGAAGAAATAACTAAATTAGAAGAAAAAGCAAAACAAAAAGAAGAGCCTCTTATAGAAGAAAGAGAAAGTGAAAATTTAATTCAAAATCAATTCATTAAATCTGAACCAATTCAAATAGAAATAAATAATGATCTTGTAAAAGAAGAAAATACACATACTGATTTTGAAAGCATACTTTCAAAAATGCAAGAAGATTTAACAAAACGTGATGAAAAACAAATATTAGAATTTGAACAAGATCAAGAAGAAAATGCAATTATAAGTTATCAAGAACTATTAAAAGCAAATGGTAAAGAAATTAGTAAAGATGAAACAAAATTTGATTTAAATGATTTCTTTGAAGAACTAGTTGATAAAACAAAAAAATCCTATAATTTATCAGATATAAACAAAACTGGCGATTTATCAATTATAACAATTGATGATGACATGGAAGAACAAAATAACTTTGAATCCGGTTTTGATATACAAAAACCAGTAGAAGAAATAAACAATATAAATTCAAAATCTAGTACACCAATGTTAGAACATATAGATATTGACAAAAAGAATAAAAAAGATAAAAAATTTAAAGTTAGTGAATTTATTTCTCCAATTTATGGTAGAATAGAAACAAAACTTGATTATCCAACTATACCAAGTGAAGATAAAAGTCAAAAATCTATTTCAGAGTTAAAAGATGATGAATTTTTGAATGCATTAAAGGCTTTTAGACAAAATCTATAGTCTTTTTTTAGAAAGAAGTGTTGTAATGAAGTTTTATATATATACATTGGGATGCAAAGTAAATAGTTACGAAAGTAGAATAATGACGGAAGATTTAATTAATGCAGGTTATGTAGAAGAAAAAGATAATAACATTCCTGCTGATATATATATAATCAATACATGCTCCGTAACAAATACTGCAGATAGTAAATCTTTAAAACTTATAAGACAAGCAATTAAAAAAAATAAAGATGCAATAATTGTTGTATGTGGTTGTCTTGCACAAGTTAAACCTGAAACTGTAAACATAGAAGGTGTAGATATTGTTATTGGAAATAAAAACAAATCTAAAGTTTCAGAATATATAAATGAGTATGTGAAAAATAAAAATAAAAAAACCGATATTTATGATATAAGTAACGTAGAATTTGAAACTATGAAACTTAATAATTTTGATAAAACAAGAGCATTTATAAAAATACAAGATGGATGTAATAATTTCTGTGCATATTGTATTATTCCATACACAAGAGGTTCTGTTAGAAGTAAACCAAGAGAGGACATATTAAATGAAATTGATCATTTAACATTAAATGGACATAAAGAAATAGTGTTAACAGGTATACATACAGGAAATTATGGAAGTGAATTCGATAATTACGATTTTGCTGATTTATTAAATGAAATAGTTAAAATCAAAAAATTATCTAGAATTAGAATTTCCTCAATAGAAATAACCGAATTAAATGATAGAGTTTTAGAAATAATAAAAAATAATAATGTATTAGTAGATCATTTACATATACCACTACAATCAGGTTCAGATGAAATATTAAAATTGATGAATAGAAAATATGATACAAAATATTTTATAGAAAAAATAAATAAAATAAGAAAAATAAGACCAGATATTTCAATTACAACAGATGTAATAGTAGGATTTCCAAATGAAACAGATAAAAACTTTAATGAAACAATAGAAACAATCAAAAAAGTTGATTTTTCTAAACTACATGTATTTCCATATTCTAAAAGAGAAGGTACAAAAGCAGCAACAATGGAAGGTCAAATAAAAGAAGAAGTAAAAAAACAGAGAGTTATGGAACTTTTAAAACTTTCAAAAGAATTGGAAAATAAATATATGAATAAATTTATTGGTAAAACACTTACCTTTATACCAGAAGTTTATAAAGATGGATATTTAATAGGACATACTGGTAATTATCTTTTAATCAAATTAAAAGGGTGTGAAGAATTATTACACAAAGAAGTAAGTGTAAAACTAATGGAAAATCAATATCCTTATATAATTTCAAGTGCCATATAAATTGACACTTTTTTTTTACAATGATATAATTAAAGTATTGATAGGATGTGACAAACATGGAAAATAACTTTAACGAATTAAGCGAAATGTTCAAAAAAAGAAATGAAGAATTAGAAAAAGAAGAATTAAGAAAAAGAGAAGAAGAATACAGAAAAAATTTGAATTTTAGTCAATCAGTTCAACCTAAACTTTATGGTGTTGGAACACCTTTAGAATCAGCTATGCCTACTACTTTAAATAAAGAATATGAAACAATAAAAGCACAAAGTGTTTCAAAACCTCCAGTTTCTGTTAAAAGAAGTAAGGTTGACACAAAAAAAATAGTAGCTAATGTAGCACTTGGTACAATGGTAGCAGGAATGATATCAGTATTTCCAGTAGCTCAAGCTATCGAACAAGCTAAGGTAAATAACGAAATAAGCGGCATAGAACAGGTATTAGATAGTAAGTATCCAGATTTAAGAAGTGAAGTATCAAAAGAACTTGCAAAAGACTCTTACTATATATTAAACGCTAAAAATAATTCTAATGATGAACAAGCAACTTTTGAAATATATAAGGCATATAGAATGTCTCAAAATAACATAGATGAAGTTTTTGGAACAGTATATGAAATATCTAACAATGAAGAAAAATATGACTTTGTTCCTGAACAAGGCTATAATATCGATTTTAAATATGATAATTTTGATGCATATTTAATAGGACAAGGTTATGTAGATGAAAATGGAAAACCATTATATAATTTATATGACCAAATGACACAACAAAAACAAAGAAGTGAAATAGAAAATAATTTAAATAAAACAAGATAAGAGGGAATTTAATATGGAAAGTGTTATACTAGAAAATAATAAAGAATACTTGATACTTAATGAAATTAAAAATGGTAGTGATAAGTATATATATTTAGTTAATACAGAAGATCCAAAAGATTTTTGTATTAGAAAATCACTTGTAAACAGTGAAAAAGAAGTTTTAATTGGATTAAAAGATGAAGAAGAATTTAGAAAAGCTTTATTATTATTTAATAAGAATTTAAAAAAAGATTAAATTCTTTTTTTATTTGACAACATTATTTCATAATGATATAATCTATACTCGAGAAAAAAATTTTCTAATTAAATTAGTTAGTGGGGGATATAATGAAAAATAATGATGAATTATCAAAAAAATTTGAAGATATAAGAAAAATATTAGATATAAGAAATTTAAACGAATATCAAAATAAATGCATAGAAAATAGTGTTGGACTAGAAAAACAAATAGAAGTTAAAAGAAAAAAAATTAATAAAAAATCATTAAAAAAAATTAAGTTATCTGATTTTATTTGCTGTTCCATTCTTGCGCTAAGTCTAGTGTCTGGTACAATATTACTAGTTAAAACTGGTAGTGATATAAAAAAAGACTATGAAAATAAAATAGATGCAGTAGAACAAGTTACAGAAAAACAATATCCTGAATTAAAAAATGGAAGTACAGAGAAGATTACTCTTGAATCATATAAAATATTAAATTCTAAAGATGAAAATGATTTAGAAATAAAAATTTATGAATCATATTTAGAATTACAAAAAAATATTGAAGATGTAAATAAAGCTGTGTTTGTTGCACATCAGATATCAAATGAAGAAAACATTTATGGTTCAGAAAATTATATAAAAGTAAAATATCCTACATTTGTTTCTTACTTAATTACAAATGGATTTTATGAAAATACAAACGAAGGAATCAAACTTTATTTAGAATCATATGAAAAACGTATGGAACTAATAATGAGCGAAAAAGCTGAAGATAGAAATTATCAACTAAAACATTCAGTTTGGAGATAAAATTTATCTTTTTTTTGTGGTATAATTATAACGGTGAGTTTCATGGAAACATATATAAAAGGTAATTATAAAAGAAGCATATATACATCAGACAATGGCTTTGTAATAGGGATATTTAAAATAAAAGAAACAAATGAGGAAAACTTAAAAGAATTCATAAATAAAACAATTACATTTACAGGACAATTTGTTGAACTTAATGTAGATGATACATACTTTTTTTATGGTGAAATGGTAGACCATCAAAAATATGGTTTACAATTTAAAGTAAATGAATATGAAAGAGTAAAACCTAGCGATAAAGACGGTATAATTGAGTTCCTTTCAAGTGATTTATTTAATGGAATAGGCGAGAAAATAGCTACACAAATTGTAGAAACATTAGGAGAAAATGCATTAGATAAAATACTAGAAGAAAAATCAAATTTATATTTAGTACCTAAATTATCTTCAAAAAAAATAGATATAATATATAATACTTTAACTAAATATGAAGAAAGTCATAAAACAATAGTATATTTAACAGAATTAGGTTTTAATATGAAAGATTCTTTAAATGTATATAATTTTTATAAATCAAATACAATAATACAAATAGAGAGTAATATATTTAAAATTATAGATGATATAGAAGAAATTTCATTTACAAAAATCGATGAAATAAGCAAAAAATTAAATTATAAAGAAAATGATATCAATAGAATTAAATCTTGTATATTATATGTTATGAAAAGTCTTACATATAAAAATGGAGATACATATTTAAATTTGAATGAAATATATATAAATGCAATTAACTATTTAAAAATAGAGCTAAACAAAGAAGAATTTAATACTTATTTAGATGAATTAAGCATAGAGCAAAAAACACATATAGAAAATGATAAATATTATTTAAATAATATTTATGAAGCAGAAAATAAGGTATCAAATAAATTAAATACTTTATTAAATATTCCATTAACCAAATATAAGAAATTAGATACATATATAGAATTATTAGAAAAAGAAAATAATATAAAATATGATGAAATTCAATTAACTGCAATAAAAAAAGCTTTAGAAAATAATTTACTTATAATAACTGGTGGGCCAGGAACAGGAAAAACTACAATTATTAAATCAATAGTACAATTATATAAATTATTAAATAAATTAAATGATGAAGAATTAATAAACGAAATATCTTTACTCGCACCTACGGGAAGAGCTAGTAAAAGATTAAGCGAAGCAACTCTTTTTCCAGCTACTACAATACATAGGTTTTTAGGATGGAATAAAGAACTAAATAGCTTTAAAATAGATGAATATAATAAAGATAAAAGTAAATTAATAATAATAGATGAAGTAAGTATGATAGATATATCTTTAATAGATAATTTACTTAAAGGTCTAAATGACAACATAAAATTAATATTAGTTGGAGATTTTAATCAACTTCCAAGTGTTGGACCAGGACAAGTTTTAAAAGACTTAATCAATAGTGATATAATTGATGTTGTAAAATTAAAACTATTATATAGACAAAATGAAAACTCATATATACCCGTACTGGCAAAAGAAATAAATGATAATAATTTAAGTTCTGATTTTTATGAAACAAGAGATGATTATACATTTTTAGAATGTACAAATTATTCATTAAAAAATACGATAATAGCACTAGCTGAAACAATAGAAAAAAAAGGATATGATTATAAGAAAGTACAAATTATGGCACCTATGTACGCTGGTGTAAATGGAATAGATTCATTAAATAAAGAACTTCAAAATGTATTTAATAAAAAAGATCCTGAAAAAAGAGAAATTAAATATTTTGATGTTATATATAGAGAAAATGATAAAGTATTACAATTAGTTAATATGCCAGATGAAAATGTTTTTAATGGAGATTTGGGTACTATAAAGTATATAATATATGCAAATACAAGCAAAAGTGGAAAAGATGAAATATATATTGATTATGATGGAAATATAGTTAAATATTTACCTAAAGATTTTAATAAGTTTAAACATGGTTTTGTAATAAGCATACATAAATCTCAAGGAAGTGAATTTGAACTTGTTGTACTTCCAATAACCAGTTCATATGGAAGAATGCTTTCAAAAAAACTAATATATACAGCTGTAACAAGAGCAAAAAGAAAACTTATAATAGTTGGAGATCCTAATGTTTTTAAAACAAGTATAAAAAATGATAATGAATATGAAAGAAAAACAACTTTAAAAGAAAAATTAATTTTTATGAATAATTTTAAAAAATAAAGAAAAAATATAATTGTATGTTATTACATACAAGTTACATTATAGCTAAGAAGGTGAAATATGAAATTAGGTAAAAATATGGCGCTTATTGGACTTGGTGTAGGAGCTACATTAGCTTATCAAAAATATAGTAAACCAATTATGAAAACAGTTAAAAAGAAGTTCAATAAAGTGGCTAAAGAAGTTGACACCAAATTAGATGATATGATGTAGTAAAAAAATCCCTATTTTAAGGGATTTTTTCTTTTTTGTAATTTCAACCGCACCATTATTTGTAATAATTTAATTCTACATC
>OBAI01000082.1_pt1 | contig 116337 bp, 97 predicted proteins | sample 1517461 | NCBI WGS metagenome assembly OBAI01 (sample SAMN04571696, study PRJEB22368) | human gut metagenome | biome: human gut; material: stool | host: Homo sapiens | place: Luxembourg | collected 2012-06-29
ACAATCAAATCTCGCAAACTCTCTCGATTACTCAGTTGACCAAACATCATTGCAAGCAACTGATTCCAACAAGTGAAATGCTTCACATAGCGGTTTCCGTCATACTTGCGAACATAGTTGTTAAACTGAGTTCTATTCAAAAAAGCGGTGAGTTGGGTAAAAACGTATTTGTCTTGGAACATAACAGTCATTTGAATTTGACTGCAATGTTACGAAATCAAGTCCGTTTCATTCCAAAATGCCACCTAATAGACTGTATTTCAATTAATTCAAAGAGAGATTAGTCCACTTTAACGGACAGTAGTGAAATAAACGTATTGTATAAAGTGTATCACTTATTGTATATTATTGTCAGCTATAAATTTATTCTAAAAATAGATTGCAAAAAAACGGGGCAGAAAACCGGTGTGGAGTTCTGCCCCGTTTAGAGGGTTATATCTAAAGAACTATATTATTTCGTATCTAATATACTTTAGTCTTTCTTTTTGCCGAGCGACTTTAACCAACTGATAGGTTTTGTCAGAATCTTTGTGATAGCACTTGTTTGCTTTACAGCGGGCACGTTTGGCGTAGGTTCTGCCTTTGGAGTATTAGGCTTACGGCTGTTGCGGCGCTGTTGTTGTCGACGTGGCTTCTGCTCGCCTTCAGACTTCTGTTCAGTGTTCTGACGCTTACGGTTGTTTGGCTTTCTGTCGTTATTTGACTTATGTTCGTTGTCTGACTTCTGCTCGCCACGAGTTTTTTGTTCGCCACGAGTTTTCTTTTCGTTGCGCGGCCTCTGTTCCTTGTCTGTCTTCTGCTCGTTTGAGCTATTTTGCTCGCCAGTTGTTTCACCGTTCTCTGGTCGGCGGCGTGGCTTGCGGTTGCGCTTGTTGCGCGGCTTCTTCTCGCCATCAGTTTGGACATTGGCGGTAGTCGAGTTGTCTGGCTGTTGGGTGTTGTCAACAGTAGTCTGCTCAGCGTTGTTGGTTGTAGTGTTAGCGGGCTGCTCGGTGTTGTTGTCTGCATTCTGTGGTTTGCGTCGACGGTTGTTGCATGGTTTCTTTTCGTCGTCAGCAGCCTGCTTGTCAGTTGTCGGTTTCTTGCCTCTACCACGGCCACGGTTGTTGCGGTCGGACTTGCCCTTGCCTCGAGGAGCATTGTAGTCGGGTGCTTCGCCCAATCCTTCGGGCAGTGCCACCTTCTCCACCTCGCGATCGAGGAACTTTTCAATCTGCTTAAAGCTGTATATTTCGTCATCGCTTACGAAGGTGATTGCAACACCGTCGCGCTCGGCACGTGCTGTACGTCCAATGCGGTGAACATAGTCTTCAGGGTCGTGTGGTACGTCGAAGTTAATGACCATAGCTATGTCGTCGATGTCGATGCCACGTGCTACGATATCGGTGGCTACGAGTACGTCGATCTGTCCGGTCTTGAACTTATAGAGAATTTCGTCGCGTTCGGCCTGCTCAAGGTCAGAGTGCATCTCACCCGAATTAATCTTCATCTGCTGCAGAGTGCGGTTGATGGCCTTCACCTTCTGCTTCTTGCCAGAGAAAATGATGACACGGTTGAGGTCGCCCTTGCGGAAAAGGTCTTTGATGATGCCAATCTTCTGTGTTTCATAGCAAACGTAGGCTGTCTGCTTGATTTTTTCGGCAGGCTTGCTTACGGCTATCTTCACTTCTACGGGGTTCTTGAGCAGAGTCTTGGCTAGTTCTTCAATCTTCTCGGGCATAGTAGCCGAGAACATGATAGTCTGGCAAGTAGGGGGCAACTTGCTTGCAATCATCTTTATGTCTTCAGAGAATCCCATGTCGAGCATACGGTCTGCCTCGTCGAGAACAAAGAAACTTACGCGGCTGAGGTCGGCAGAACCGAGTGAAATATGGCTGATGAGGCGTCCGGGAGTGGCAATAACCACATCGGCACCCATCTGGAAACTCTTGAGTTCCTGATCGTAGCGGTTGCCGTCGTTGCCGCCATATACAGCCACGCTGCTAACACCATCGAGATAATAGCCGAAGCCTTGCATGGCCTGGTCTATCTGCTGAGCCAACTCACGTGTAGGGCTCATTATGACGCAGTTGATAGCGTCCTTTGGGAATCCGCCGTCATCAAGACGCGAGAGGATAGGCAGCAGATAGGCAGCGGTCTTTCCGGTACCTGTCTGAGCTACGCCAAGAAGGTCGCGACCTTCGAGTATTGGCGGGATACATTGTTCCTGTATGGGAGTACACACGTCGAAGCGCATGTCGTATAGTGCATCAAGCACATGGTCGTTGAGTTGTGTTTCGTCAAAATACATTGTTAGAAATGTTGAGTGTTGAGTGTTGAATGTTGAATAGTTGCGGTATGACCGCAATGTTGAATTTGAAATGTGGAGTGTTGAGTGGCAATTAATTAAATCAACATTGTTTAATTTGTAATCGGCAAAGCCGACAATTCAACACTCCACATTCCTAATTCAACATTTTAATTTGGTGCCTTTCTATAGCAGAAGTATGCTACGATGGCGAATGTGATGTTTGGTATCCATGCTGCAAGCATTGGTGGCATGCCGGCGTTGATGGCAAATGTAGATGACACCGTCTGTAGGAGAATGTAGCCGAAGCTGAGTGCCAGACCGATGCCGAGATACATACCCATACCTCCCTTCCGCTTGCGTGACGACAGCGCGACACCGATTATGGTGAGGATGAATGAAGCAAATGAGGCGGCAATACGTTTGTGATACTCCACCTGATACTGCACAACGTTGCTGCTACCTCGGTCAATCTGCTTGGAGATATACTCCTTCAGCTCGGGCGATGTGAATGTCTCCTGCTGACCCTTTGAGTAGACGAGGTCGGTAGGTTCCATTACAATCATTGTGTCGAGCTTTGAGCCGCTGGTGATGTGCTCCTTAAGTCCGCGCATTTCGCGTATCTTCCAGTTGCTTACGGTCCAATGATACTTGGAGTCGCTGATGGTATCATACTGCGCCTCCATAGCTGTGAGGTGGCTTACGAGCTTCTTGTTCTCAAACTTGTCGAGCGAGAATCCGTAGCCTTTCTTGTAGTTGTTGTCATAGTGCTGTATGTAGGCAATCACTCCACGGTCTACTTGCAGCATAACATTGTCGGCTGAGGTGTTGAGCCTCTTGTTCTTGTACATCGACTCGAAATTCTGCTTGACGATTGTGCCGTGTGGGATTATGTAGGATGCAAGGAAGAACGAGAGCGAGGAGATGAGTACACACGAAATCATGTATGGTCGCATGAGTCGCTTGAACGAAACGCCAGCAGCGAGCATAGAGATGATTTCGGAGTTGGATGCCAGTTTTGACGTGAAGAAAATCACGGCAATAAATACGAACAACGGACTGAACAGATTGGCGAAATATGGTACGAAGTTGGCGTAATAGTCGAATACAATGGCCTTAAGTGGCGCATGATATTGCGTAAACTTCGAGAGGTTCTCATTGACATCGAATACGATACTGATTGATATGATGAGCGCAATGGAGTAGATGTACGTTCCGATGAACTTGCGTATAATATACCAGTCGAGTGTCTTGATGTAGCGCAGCGGATTGAGCACGCCGAGCACACGCAGAAATCTTAGCTTGTGTGCAGTCCACATAGCTGCTCTGCGTATCCATGCCGTGTGCTTGTGCATCCACCGTGCTGCATGCAGCAGGTGGCGCATCCGCTTTATGTTCTTTCTTTTCATCCTACTAAAACTAAATTCTTCTTCCGAGATTGTCTATGACGCTGCGTTTCCACTGCACGAAGTCGCCCTGCTCGATGTGCTGGCGTGCGTCGGTGACGAGTCGCAGATAGAAGGCGAGGTTGTGAATGCTTGCTATCTGCATTGCCAGAAGTTCCTGGGCCTTGAAGAGATGGTGCAGATAAGCCTTTGAGTGCAGACGATCGATGTCGCATCCGTCGGGGTCGATGGGTGAGAAGTCGTTTTCCCATTTCTTGTTGCGCATGTTCATCGTGCCGTTGTAGGTGAAGAGCATAGCGTTTCGGCCGTTGCGGGTAGGCATTACGCAGTCGAACATGTCTACTCCGCGTTCTATAGCTTCAAGAATGTTTTGTGGAGTACCGACGCCCATGAGATAGCGTGGACGGTCCTTGGGTAGAATCTCGTTGACCACCTCTATCATCTCGTACATTACCTCTGTAGGTTCGCCTACAGCCAGTCCGCCGATGGCGTTGCCGTCAGCACCCTTGTCGGCTACATACTTGGCTGCATCACGACGCAGGTCTTTATACTTGCATCCCTGCACGATAGGGAAGAGGCTCTGCTTGTGACCGTAGAGCGGTTCGGTCTCGTTGAAACGCTTGAAGCAGCGGTCGAGCCATCGCTGTGTGAGTTGCAGACTCTTGCGGGCATACTCATAGTCGCTTTCACCGGGAGGACACTCGTCGAATGCCATCATGATGTCGGCTCCGATAATGCGCTCAGTGTCCATCACGCTCTCAGGTGTGAATATATGCTTAGAGCCGTCGATGTGTGATCGGAACTCGCATCCCTCCTCATGCAGCTTGCGTATACCGGTGAGCGAGAATACCTGAAAGCCACCCGAGTCGGTAAGAATCGGGCGGTCCCATGTGTTGAACTTATGCAGTCCGCCAGCCTTGCGCAGTGTGTCAAGTCCGGGACGGAGGTACAGGTGGTAGGTGTTGCCCAGTATTATCTGTGCCTTCACCTGCTCGCGCAACTCCTGAAAGTGTACTCCCTTGACCGAGCCAACGGTTCCCACGGGCATAAAGATAGGGGTCTTTATCTGTCCGTGATCGGTGGTTATGAGTCCGGTACGTGCGTCGCTGCACGGGTCGGTATGTTGTAGTTCAAATGTCATTTGTCTTCTTTCTTTTCGTCGTCAATCTTAAAGCTCACGGGGTTGTCTACCAATGTGTCTGTGAGTGCAAACTGCCATACGTCCTGCACGTTCTCGACATAATGGAACTGCACTCCCTTACGGTAAATCTCAGGTATCTCCTCAATGTCCTTGCGGTTGTCGCGACACATCACGATATCGGTGATTCCGGCGCGCTTGGCAGCGAGTATCTTCTCCTTTATGCCACCTACGGGCAGTACTTTGCCGCGCAGTGTTATCTCACCGGTCATAGCTGTGTTCTTACGTACCTTACGCTGTGTAAGAGCTGAGGCTATAGAGGTGGCAATAGTAATACCAGCCGACGGTCCGTCCTTTGGTGTTGCGCCTTCGGGTACATGGATATGTATGTTCCAGTTGTCGAATATGCGGTAGTCGACGCCCAAAGTGTCGATGTGTGCCTTTACATATTCGAGGGCTATCACAGCCGACTCTTTCATCACGTCGCCGAGGTTACCGGTGAGTGTCAGCTTGCCAGCCTTGCCCTTGCTGAGCGAAGTCTCGATGAAGAGTATCTCGCCACCTACGCTGGTCCATGCCAGTCCGGTCACTACACCGGCGTAGTCATTGCCCTGATAGATATCGCGATAGAACGGCGGTTTGCCGAGCAGGTCCTCAATCTCGTTTGGAGTAATCTTCTCATATGGCAGTTGTCCGTCGAGTGCCTTGCGATAAGCCAGTTTACGCAGCGCCTTGTTCGTCTGTTTTTCGAGTTGCCGCACACCACTCTCGCGTGTATACTGTTCGATGATTTTCTCTATGGCAGCCTTGTTGAACGTCGGCTTGTCTTCCTTGGCAGCCAGTCCGCAGTTGTCAATCTCGCGCGGAATGAGGTGGCGCTTGGCTATCTCTATCTTCTCCTCAGTGATGTATCCGCTCACTTCAATCAGCTCCATACGGTCGAGCAGCGGCTTAGGTATGCTGCCGAGGTCGTTGGCTGTAGCGATGAAGAGCACCTTCGAGAGGTCGTAGTCAACGTCGAGATAGTTGTCGTGGAAGGCGTTGTTCTGTTCGGGGTCGAGCACTTCGAGCAATGCTGATGACGGGTCGCCGTTGACGGTGTTCTGTGTCACCTTATCAATCTCGTCGAGTATGAATACAGGGTTTGACGAACCTGCCTTCTGTATGTTCTTGATGATACGTCCGGGCATAGCTCCGATGTATGTGCGACGGTGTCCGCGTATCTCGCTCTCGTCATGTAGTCCGCCGAGCGACATGCGTACATACTTGCGCTTCATTGCAGCAGCAATCGATTTGCCGAGCGATGTCTTGCCCACTCCCGGAGGTCCGTAGAGGCAGATAATGGGCGACTTGAGGTCGCCTCTGAGCTTCAGTACAGCCATATATTCGAGTATGCGCTCCTTCACCTTCTCCATTCCGTAATGGTCGCGGTTGAGTATGCGCTGCGCACGCTTCAGGTCAAGATCGTCCTTGGTGTACTCGCCCCAAGGCAAATTGATCATTGTCTGCAGATAGTTGAACTGAATGCTGTAGTCGGGGCTTTGTGGATTGAGCATGTCGAGCTTGTCGAGTTCCTTGCGGAACACTTTCTGCACGTCGTCGCTCCAGAGCTTTGTCTTAGCCTTTTCTTCCAGCTCCTTGCGCTCGGGCGAACCCTCACCGTTGCCCAATTCCTCCTTGATGTTCTTAATCTGCTGCTGCAGGAAGTATTCACGCTGCTGTTCGTCGAGGTCTTCGCGAGTCTTCGAGCGTATGTTCTGCTTGAGTTCGAGCAGCTGCATTTCCTTGTGCATCACGCGCAGCACGCCGATGACGCGCTCCTTGATACTTGATGTAGTGATGAGCGAAATCTTGTCTTCAAGGCTGAATGGCAGGTTTGAGCACACGAAGTCGGCAGCAATCACGTCGTTAGAGATGTTGCTCAGTGCAAACTGCGACTCGTCGGGTAGCTCCTCGTTCATCTGTATGTACTTTACAGTATTTGAGCGCAGGTCATCCATTGCGGTCTTGAACTCGGTGTCGTTCTCGTCGGGCATTTCTTCCATGGCAGGGCTGACCTTGCCGAGAATCATCGGCTTGTTGCTGACGAGTTCGTCGAGGTGGCAACGTCCCAGTCCCTGTATTATGGCTGTCACGTTGTTGCCTGGTCCAGGCATTTCGAGCACCTTCACCAGTTTGGCATATACGCCGTATTCAATGAGGTCGCCTTCACCTGGCAGTTCCACGTTAGGGTCTTTCTGGCAGAACACAGCAAACACGGCATCGCGCTCTTTGCTGATGTCTTTGAGCAACTTCAGACTTTGCTTGCGTCCTACAATGACGGGGCATATCACTCCCGGGAAAATCACCACGTTGCGAGTGGCAAGTACGGGAAGTGTACCCTCAAATTCCACATTGAGCAGGTTCTTTATGTCGCCGTCGTAGTCGGCAATCATTTGTATCGATGTATTGGATCTCTTGTTCATATTATATAATAATGTGTGGCGTACAGATGGTGTACGCTAATAGAGTATAGCAAAATCTGTGCAAAGTTACTCAAAAGTTTTCAGATAGACTTCTATTTTATATAATTTTGCAACGTGTACACCTCCATGGAATTGTTCATGTATTCAAAAGGAGTCGTTTTGGATTGTAAAAGGAGTCGTTTTAGGATGCAAAAGGAGTCCTTTTGGGTTGTAAAAGGAGTCGTTTTGAGCAGCAAAAGGAGTCGTTTTGAAAGTAGTGAGTAAAACAGTCGTTTTACTTACGGCATTATTTGCTTTTACCGCTGAATAAGGTTTTTACCGCAAAACCGTTATAGATTGGAAAAAATATGCTAACTTTGTACGTGCATATTCTATGCGCAACCTAAATAAGAATGTTAGTAACTAAAACAATGTCAACTAAAACAATAATATGAGAAAAATCTTTTTCAGCGCCAAGAGCATGGTGCTTACATTATGTCTCTGCGCGACGTCGGCTCTGGCATGGGCGGGAGTGAATCCTAAACCTTTTGTAGTTCCCGAACTGAAGGAATGGCACGGTGCCGAGGGTCAGATGACCGTTTCGGGCAAGTATATCGTAAAGGGTGGTAAGGCTGCCACTGAAGTAGGACAGATGTTTGCCGCCGACTATGGCAGTTTGATGGGGGCTCAGCTCACATTGAAGAATGGCAAGCCTTCGAAGGGCGATATTGTACTTGTGCTCAAGGCTGACAAGGCACTTGGTCAGGAAGGCTACCGCATCAATATCGGCGATGTTACTACAGTCAGCGCTGCTACAGTCAAAGGACTGAAGTGGGGCACACGTACTGTGCTGCAGATGGCAGAGCAGAATAAATCCAACGGCGGCTCACTGCCAAAGGGCAATATTGTAGACTCGCCTGAGTATGGTTTGCGTGGATTTATGATGGACTGCGGTCGTAAGTTCATCCCGATGGACTATCTGCGTTCGCTTGTCAAGACCATGGCTTACTATAAGATGAACACCTTGCAGATTCATCTAAACGACAACGGTTTCCGTCAGTTCTTCGACAATGATTGGGACAAGACTCAGGCTGCATTTCGATTGGAGTGTGACACTTATCCCGGACTGACAGCACGCGACGGATCGTACACTAAGAAAGAATTCATCGACCTTCAGAAACTTGCCGAGCAGTATGGCGTCGACATCATTCCTGAGATTGACGTGCCTGCCCATACATTGGCTTTCACTCACTACAAACCGGAAATCGGCTCAAAGGAGTATGGCATGGACCATCTCGATTTGTTCAATCCCGAGACATATAAGTTTGTCGACGGACTCTTCAAGGAGTATCTTGAGGGCAAGAACCCCGTATTCCGTGGCAAGGTGGTGCACATCGGTACCGACGAATACTCGAATGCGAAGAAGGAAGTGGTAGAGAAGTTCCGCTACTTCACCGACCGCTATATTAAATATGTAGAGTCGTTCGGCAAGCAGGCTGCTCTTTGGGGAGCGCTTACTCATGCCAATGGCGACACTAAGGTGAAGTCGGACAATGTGATAATGAGCTGCTGGTACAACGGTTATGCCGACCCGAAGGAGATGAAGCGACAGGGCTATAAGCTCATCAGCATCCCCGACGGACTTACATACATAGTTCCGGCTGCTGGTTACTATTACGACTATCTCAACTGCGAATATCTCTACGACAAATGGACACCGGCACAGATAGGCAACGAGAAGTTTGACGAGCACGACCCGGCTATTCTTGGTGGTATGTTTGCCGTATGGAACGACCATGCCGGCAATGGCATCAGCGTGAAGGACATTCACGACCGTCTGTATCCTGCATTGCAGACTCTTGCTGTGAAGTTCTGGCGTGGAGCCAAGACGTCAATGCCTTATGCCGAGTTCAACACTCTTCGCCTTCAGCTCAGCGAGGCACCGGGTGTCAATGAGGCTGCACGATGGACTAAGGGCAAGACATTCAGCATAGCAAAGCTTCAGCCTGGTCAGACTACTGGCGAGACAGAAGTGGGCTATGGCTATCGTGTCGACTTCAATATCAAGGGCGCTGCCGAGGAGAAAGGAACTGTGCTGTTTGAGTCGAAGAATGCCACATTCTATCTTGCCGATCCGGAAGATGGTAAGTTGGGATTTGCACGCGAGGGCTATCTCAACAAGTTCAATTACAAGATACCCGAAGGCAAGAAGGTGAGCATCTCGATAACCGGCGACAACACCAAGACATGCCTTTATGTAGACGGCAAGCTGAAGGAAGAACTTGGTCCGCTCACCATCTACGCTATGAAGGCTTCTGATCGTACTACATTCCAGAACGGCGACAAGAACGCTTGGCAGCCGGTGATGTACAATCCGCAGACCCGAATGTACTATCAGCGCACACTCGTATTCCCCCTTGCCAAGGCTGGAGCGTTCAAGAGCAAGATTACTGATGTGTACGTGTCGCAGAAGTAATCGTCTGAAATAATTATTGTGAAGTGATGATTTCGTCCATCCTGATGTCGTGTTCCTCGGCTGGGATGGACGTTGTCATTTGAAACGGGAAGCAAACACCTATCTTATATGTATCGGGTATGAGTGGCAGAAAGCGGTCGTAGTAGCCTTTACCACGTCCCATACGGTTGCCGTCATGGTCGAAAGCAACGCCAGGCACTATCGCCAGTTCTATGTTGGCATAGTCGGTGAAGAGTTCTCCCGTTGGTTCTATAATGCCGTAGGCTCCAATCTGCAAGTCGTTCGGGCCATTGTATCGGTGCAGTTCCATAGTTCCCTCGCCCGTAACGCGTGGCAGCAGAATGGTTTTGCCGCTCATCAGTAGCGAGTCGACGATGGTGTGGGTGTCCACTTCATCGGGCAGTGAGTGGTAGAGCATTATGGTTTTGGCGGATTTTACACGAGGGTGGGAGAGTAGACGTATGATAACAGCAAACGACAATTCACGCAGCTGCTGGCTGGTGAATTGTCGTTTGCTGTTTTTAATCTCTTTTCTGAGTTGTAGTTTGGTTATCATTTCTTGTTTTTCTTGATGGGCTTTTTGGGGAACGCAGTCTTGTTCTTAAACACCTGAAGAGCCCTTGTTACGGTCGGGTCGTCAAGGTTGAGGTATTGCGTCAGCGCCTGTTCGTCGAGCATGTTGTATATCACGCGCGAGTTGAGGTAGCGGTTGAGCAGACTGTGCGATCGGCGTATCATCAGATTGCGGCGTTTCAGTCCGTTCTTGTCGGCATATGTAGCAAACTTGTCCACGAGATTCTGTGTGTTGAGATACTTCACCATGTCCATCATTTCGTGGAAGTTGTTAAGCTTCAGACGATTGTTGTCGGTGTAAGTATAGGCGAATTGCAGTATGAGTCCGGTCATTGCAGCCGTCTTGTAGTACGATGTCATACCCAGAGTGTCTTCCGGTATGAAGATGTCGGGCGTGATGCCGCCACCGCCATACACCGTGCGTCCGATGCTTGTGTGATAAGCCGGTCCGTGGTGCTTGATGCTGTCTTGCGAGAAGAACTCGCCGTGCTGGTAGCGTGCCAGTATGTCTTCCTCGTAGTCCTTGTTGTCGCCAGCTCTGAAAGGCTTCTGTATGCAGCGTCCAGAAGGAGTGTAGTAGCGTGCTATGGTGAGTCGTATCATAGAGCCGTCGGGGAATCCGAGCTGCTGCTGGACGAGTCCCTTGCCAAACGAGCGGCGTCCGATGATAGTGGCACGGTCGTTGTCCTGCATGGCTCCAGCAAATATTTCGGATGCTGATGCCGAACCCTCGTTGATAAGAACAATGAGCGGTATCTTCTGGTACGAGCCATGTCCGTCAGAGCGGAAGTCCTGACGTGGCGACTTGCGTCCCTGCATGTACACTATCAGCTTGTTCTTTGGCAAGAACTCGTTCGCCATTTGTACTGCCGAGTTCATGTATCCGCCTGTGTTGTCGCGCAGGTCGATGATGAGATTGCTGAATCCTTCCTGCGACAGTTGGGCAAGCGAGATGAGCATTTCTGGGTAAGTGGTCTCTCCGAAACTCTTCACCTTGATATAGCCAGTGTTCTCGTCGATCATGTATGTTGCCGAGATGCTCTTCTGTGGTATGTCACCACGTGTCACGGTGAAGTATTTTACACCTTTCTGTCCGTAGCGTACAACGCCGATTTTCACCTTTGTATCCTTCGGACCCTTCAGTCTTCGCATGGCTTCTTCCTGCGTAACAATCTTGCCAACGAACGTTTTGCCGTCTACGCTTACAATCTTGTCGCCAGCCAGGATGCCTGCCTTCTTGGCAGGTCCGTTCTGCACCACGTTCTGAACATGGATGGTGTCCTTGCGAATGGTGAACTCTATGCCCACGCCCGAGAACGAACCCTTAAGGTCGTCTGCCACAGCCTGCGCATCCTTTGCACTTATGTACACCGAGTGCGGGTCGAGGTCGGAGAGTATCTGTGGTATGGCTTGGTCGACGAGCGAGTCGATGTTCACCTTGTCTACATATTGGTCTTCGATGAGGTGGAGCAGATTGGTCAGTCGGTTCGAACCAGAATTGATGATGTTCAGTCGGTTGCCCGAGAAGTGATTGGCGTAGAAAGTGCCAATCAGTATGCCGATGACAACGCACATTGCCATTATCAGCGGCATGAACCGGTTAGACGTTTTCATGTTCATAATCGTCCGGATTTAGATATTTAACTTCTATATTGGCTCTCTTCAGCAGGTCGATACCGTCTGTGAGACGGTATTGTTCGCCATATATCACGCGTTTGATGCCAGCCTGGATTATCAGTTTGGCGCATTCTATGCATGGCGAGGCGGTGACGTAGAGCGTAGCTCCGTCGCTATTGTTCGAGCTGCGTGCCAGTTTTGTGATAGCGTTGGCTTCGGCGTGCAGAACGTAAGGCTTGGTGACGTTCATTTCGTCCTCGCATACGTTTTCAAATCCGCTTGGCGTACCGTTGTAGCCGTCGCTTATTATCATTTTCTCCTTTACGACGAGCGCGCCCACCTTGCGTCGCTGGCAGTAGCTGTTTTCTGCCCATATACGAGCCATACGGAGGTAGCGCAGGTCGAGACTGAGTTGCTTGTCTTTATTGTTTTTTGATTCCATTGCGTTCGAGTAATGCTTCGATTGTTGGTTCTTGTCCGCGGAAGCGCTTATATAGCGTCATAGGATGTTCGGTTCCACCCTTTGAGAGGATGTTGTCACGGAAACTCTGTGCAGTTTTTTGGTCGAATATGCCGTTGTGCTTGAACACGCTGAATGCGTCGGCGTCGAGCACTTCAGCCCATTTGTAGCTGTAGTATCCGGCAGCATATCCGCCCGCCATGATGTGCGAGAACTGTGTTGTCATGCATGTGTCGGGCAGCTGCTTCATCACCTGTGCCTTAGCCCAAGCCTGCTTCTCAAACGGTATTATGTCGTCCTTGAACTCATCCTTCTTTGTATAGTAAGCCATATCGAGCAATCCGAAGCTCACCTGTCGCATACATGCGTATGCTGCCATGAAATTGCGGCTCTTCACGATGCGTTCTATCAGTTCGTCGGGCATCGGTTCGCCCGTCTGATAGTGGAACGCGAAGGTGCGCAGGAACTCCTTTTCGACAGCATAGTTCTCCATAAACTGAGACGGCAGTTCTACGAAGTCCCACCACACATTGGTACCGCTGAGGCTCTCGAATCGGGTGTTGGCAAACATGCCATGAAGCGAGTGGCCGAACTCGTGCAGGAATGTCTCCACCTCGCCCAGCGTCAGCAGAGCCGGTTTTTCGTCGGTGGGTTTGGTCAGGTTCATCACCACACTTACGTGCGGACGTACGTTCACGCCCTTGCGGTCGATCCACTGACCCTGGAATTCAGTCATCCATGCGCCGCCCTGCTTGCCCTTTCGCGGATGGAAGTCGGCGTAGAACACAGCCAGATACGAGCCGTCCTTGTCAAACACTTCGTATGCCTTTACGTCGGGATGATACACCTGAATGTCCTTGTTCTCCTTGAATGTGATGCCGTATAGGCGTGTGGCGAGTCCGAACACGCCATCAATCACTTTCGACAGTTCGAAGTAGGGGCGCAGCATCTCGGCATCGAGGTTGAACTCGCGCATCTGCAGCTTGTGCGAGTAGAATCCGAAGTCCCACGGTTCGAGTTCGAAGCCGTCGCCCTCGGCATCCTTTGCCTCGCGTTCTATTGCCTTCACCTCCTCAATGGCAGTAGGCTTGTAGGCCTCAATAAGGTCGTCGAGCAGTTTGTATACATTACCCACGTTCGACGCCATGCGATGAATGAGCACATAGTCGGCAAATGTCTCGTAGCCCAGAAGATGGGCTATCTCGCGGCGCAGATTGATGAGGCGCTTGCATATTTCAAGATTGTTCTCGCTGTTGTCGTGCGTTCCCTCGGTGTTGCGTGCCATATACAGCTGCTTGCGCAGTTCGCGCTGGGTGCTGTAGGTCATGAACGGCGAGAAGCTGGGATAGTCGAGTGTGAAGAGCCATCCCTTCTTGTCAGCCTCTTTGGCTGCAAGGGCGGCAGCCTCGCGGGCCGTTTCAGGCAGACCGTCGAGCTGTTGCTCGTCAGTAATGTTGAGTGTGAAAGCCTTGTTCTCCTTAAGCAGGTTGTGCGAGAACTGCAGCGACAGCATGCCTGCCTCTTCAGTCAGCTTGCGCAGACGCTCCTTGCCCTCGTCGTCGAGCAATGCACCGCTGCGTACGAATCCGTCGTAGCAGTTGTCGAGAAGCATCTGCTCCTCGGCGGTAAGCTCGCGATGGTGTTCGTATACGTATTTGATGCGCTCAAACAGGCGTCGGTTGAGCTTCACGTCGTTGGCGTGCTTGGTCAGGATAGGGCTGAGTTTTTGCGCCAGTTGGTCCAATTCGTCGCATGTCTCGGCGCTGAGCATGCATGAGAATACGGTCGACACGCGTGATAGCAGGTCGTAATATCCCTCGCCGTTCTCATTGTCAACGCGCACTATGGTGTTCTCGAATGTAGGAGGCTCGGGGTCGTTCACGAGTTTTTCGATAGCCTCGTCGTCGCGTCGGATACCCTCCATGAAGGCTTCCTCGTAGTCAGAAGTCTTGATGCGGTTGAATGGAACTGTATCGTGCGGGGTGTTGTAAGGTTCAAAGAATGGATTCTTTCTCTCCGGAGTATTTGTGTTATTTTCCAACATACTAAATCCTAAAAAATCTGTGTGATATATCAATATGCAAATTTACGGAAAATATTACAGATGCAAATATTGTAGTAGGGGTTTTTAACTTATATTATGTTAGTGCTTCGATATGATTTATTTCGATTATTCCTCGGCTGAATGTTAGCAGGTTTTCGTCTTGCATTGTGTTGAGAATTTCCGACACGGCACGTCTGCCAAGTCCGGTTTCTTGTGCAAGGCGTGTCATTTTGATTCGCATTGTTTTGGGTCCGGTGGGCGATGAGCAGTGTGTCTTGATGAAGTGTACTATCCGGTCGTGTGCGTCGGCTGGTATGGGGTGCCATAGTTTGCGTGTGGTCTTTTGTGACAGAGCCGAGATGTAGTTGACGAGATTCATTCGGAATATGATGAACTCGTCGGATATGCGCATCAGGTCGTCCTTGTATATCTCCACAATGTCGCATGTAGTAGTGGCTATGAAGGTGCGTGTGTAATGCAGTTGCAGTCCGAACATACATTCGGGTTGCAGCGTATAGGGCGCTGCCACGTTCTCCTCAATCGAGTAGCCGTGGTCGTCGGCGTATGCTATCGACTTGGCTTGTCCGTTGACGACAAGCGCAAGGCGGTTGCATTGTTCGCCCTCTTTCTTTATAATGTCTCCAGCGGCAATCTTGCGGAATGTGAACTTGGTCTGTCCGATGATTTGCAGCAGATTGTCGCTGGTGAGTCCTTGGAATAGGGGCGAACTTTGCAGGCTGTCGTATAGCTTCATTGTCGATACTTGTTTCTATTTCAGAATCTTGCCCTTCATTGATGGCGAGTACCATACCTGCAGCTGTCCCTGATGGTCGCTATATATAAGGTATGCCATGAGTTCGGGATGCTTGTCGAGCACTTTCTTAGCCTTGTCGAGTCCCATCACCATGAATGCCGTGGCGTAGGCATCGGCTTCGGCGCATCGTTTGGCAAGAACGGTGGCTGAGAGTATGTTGTGCTGCACTGGATAGCCCGTCGACGGGTCGATGGTGTGGGCGTATTTCTTGCCTCCACGATAGTAGAAGTTGCGGTAGTTGCCGCTTGTTGCCATAGCCATATCCTTGACGTTCAGCACCGTCTGCAGTTCTTTGTCAACGGCGGTAGAGTCGTCTGTGGGCTTGGTTACGCCAATCTTCCATGGCAATCGTTTCTCGCTGATGCCGTGTGTCACCACTTCGCCGCCAATCTCAATCATGTAGTTTTCGATGCCGCGCCGTTCCAGCAGGTAAGCCACGACGTCGCAGCCGTAGCCTTTGGCAATGGCGCTGAAGTCGAGCATGGTCTTCGGGTTCTGCTTGAATATGCGGTTGTCGCGCAGCACTACTGTCTTGTATCCCACTGCAGAGCGCAGCGAGTCGATGGCGTGTCGGGTGGGAGGGGTGCCCGTCTTGAATCCGAATCCCCACGCGTTGACAAGCGGAGCCACGGTTATGTCGAACGCTCCGTCGGTGTTGTCGGATATTTCTTCAGCCAGCTTGAACACGCGGTTGAACATATTGTTGGTCTCGGCGTTTTCGCCACGGTTGATGCGTGCTATTATCGAGTTCTTGTTGAACATCGACAGCGCATCGTCCACCTTCTTCAGTTCCGCCATGATGTCGTCGTTGAGCGAAGTGTCGTTCTGATAGGTGATGTGGTAGTATGTGCCGAACACCTGTCCTTCGTCGTGCTGATAGGGTGTGTTGCGTTGCTGCAGTACGATGTTGATTGTTGCAATGATGAGAAACAGCAGAAACACAATCCGCCATCCTATTTTCTTCTTGCTCATAAGCTATGCTTTTTTTGTACTTTTTATTCTCAAACGTTTAGAACTCGACAGTCACGTTGAACGTGCCTGCCAGCTTCGACGACCCCTGCTTGCCAAATCCCGGCACATACCATGCGTTGCCCAGCTCTCCGTTGTCGTGAGCCAGTCGTCTGCGCCATCGTGCCGACCATCCCAGTCGGAGCGGTCCCCATATCTTGGCGTCCACGCCGAACACCGCTTCCATCCAGTGGCAGTTGGCCTTCACGCCCTGGGCGCTGAACTCCACGTTGTCACCCCATACCGGATCCTTCAGTCCTTCGGCATTCACGTCATACTTATAGTAGGTCATGGCGTAGCGTGCTCCTACGTATATGCGGTAGTCGTCGTGCTTGTTGCGCGCTATGTTGAAGTCCATTCCCACACGTGCATAGGGTGCCGAGGTTTTGTATTTCAGCCCGGTTGTCACTTCGTCGGCATCGGCTGTGCCGTATCCCACCTCCACTACGGGGAAGAACTTGTCCTTAAGGTTGACACGCAGTTGTGCCTCATACTGTCCGTGACTGCCCAGTATGGTTTCTGCCAGGCCTATCATGTCGGCAGACACGGCAACGCCTCGCAGAAATGGTATTGAGTCGGCCTTGACGGTAGTGTCGGTCTTGCTCTTGGCTGTAGGCTTCTTGCGTGCCGTAGCCGTAGTGGCGAGCAGTAGCAGCAAACTAATTATTGCTGTTCTTGAAATATATGAGTAGATGCGCCTTTGGGTCATTGTATGTCACCTTATTATAATTTACCTTTATGTCTTCGATGGCGTGCTGTGTGAATCGTACGCCTTCGATGTCGTGAAACATAGCCGGACTGCAGTCTACCGACTCAAAATGTTTCTCGTTCTGCTTGCTCACCCATACTGTGTCTACTGTCTTCAGCCGGGTGTCTTTCTGTACGAGTGTCAGGAAGTAGACATCCTCTGTGCGCGAGTAGCTCATAGGTATGGTCAGACTGTCCAGTCCGGTCTGTCGGTTGATGAGCACCGTGTCCTCGTCGGGGTTGTCGGGGGTGCGTTCGGCTGCTATGGTGAGCGTGTCTTCGAGCACAGCCTCGTTGCCTGTCAGCTTCAGGGACATATAGGTGCGGTTGTTGAGCGGACAGTCTATTGACGAACATGCCACTGCCGACATTGCCACGGCTGTTGCAGCTACGATTTTCGTTATCTTGTTTCGCATTGTTCTGTTTGTTGTTTCTGTCGCCGGTATGCGTTGTTGGTTATTCCTCGCATTTCAGCGTCTTCTCTATCTGATAGTCGTTGCGGTTTTGCGACGAGCGGCTCACGAGGTCGCCGATGAATCCGGCCAGGAACATCTGTGTGCCTATCATCATCATCGTGAGGGCTATGTAGAAGTAGGGCGAGTCGGTGATGAGTCGCTGCGGAATACCGTTTGACAGACACCACAGCTTGTCAGCGCCCAGAGCTACTACAGCCAGGAATCCGATGAAGAACATCAGCGTGCCCAGAAATCCGAACACATGCATAGGCTTGCGTCCGAAGCTTGAGAGAAACCACAGCGTGATGAGGTCGAGATAGCCGTTGAAGAAACGGTTCCATCCCATAAATTTCGATTTGCCGAACTTGCGTGCCTGATGGTGTACAGGCTTCTCGCCAATCTTGTCGAATCCGGCATTCTTTGCCAGATAGGGTATGTAGCGGTGCATCTCGCCATACACCTCGATGTTCTTTACCACCTCCTTGCGGTATGCCTTAAGTCCGCAGTTGAAGTCGTGCAGATTGTGTATGCCGCTCACCTTGCGTGCCGTAGCGTTGAAGAGCTTTGTCGGAATGGTCTTCGAGAGCGGGTCGCCTTGCTTGCGGTTCTGCTTATATCCCGACACGAGGTCGTAGCCTTCGTCCATAATCATGTGGTACAGTCCCGGGATTTCATCGGGAGAGTCCTGCAGGTCGGCGTCCATTGTTATCACAACGTCGCCCTGGGCGGCCTTGAATCCGCAGAACAGAGCCGGGCTCTTGCCGTAGTTGCGGCGGAACTTGATGCCCTTCACCTCCTCGTGGTCGCGGCTCAGTTGCTCGATTACGTCCCATGAGTGGTCGGTCGAACCGTCGTTGACGAATATCACCTCGTAGGTGAAGTTGTTGCTGTTCATCACGCGTTCGATCCATGCGTACAGTTCGGGGAGCGATTCGTCCTCGTTGTATAGTGGAATTACGACTGTTATATCCATAGTCTGTTGTTTGTTTGTTCGATTTTATTATGTATAGTTTCTATTATTTTCTGCGGCACACAATAGCTATAGGCAGACTTGCCAGTGCTCCGAGGAAGAAGTTCTGTAGCATGAACACGAACGACCATTGTATCGGAGTGAGCTGTGCCAGCATGTCGACGTTCTGGTTCAGTTCGGCACGGCTTATGCCGTTTTGCTCGTACACTGGTGCCATTGCCTTCATCGTGTCGGTAAGCAGACCGACAAAACCGCCGTTGTCAATGAATCGGAAGTACACGAACTGCACCAGCGCAAAAGCCAATGATGCGTACACGAAATTGTACAGACTGTATGCATAGGCTCGTCTAAGCGATATTCTGCCGTTCAGAACGTTGTTGCGAAACAGGCATGTGCGCCATCCTATAAAGAAAGGTGTAGCCATTGCAAGGAGATTGCCCATGGTTCCCGCCCCGATCATTGTGACGCATGCGAAGCTCACGGTCCATAGCAGGGTGAGCAAGAGTGCATCCACACGGGCGAAAGCCTTGAGTTGCATGAATTCTTCTATTTTAATCATTAAAATAATGTATGTGTTTTATAAAACTGTTGCAAACTTACTACTTTTTTTCCGAATACCTGTCATATAAGCATTTTTTGACATAATAAGGTTCGAAAGAAATGTTAAATAGGGAGTTTTTTGTGTCTGAAAATTTGCATTGTCAATAAAAAGCCTTACCTTTGCACTCGCTTTTGAAAAGACGGGTAAGTCTTACACGGCCAGCTCCCTTCGAATCCTCCAGGACGGGAACGTAGCAAAGGTAGTTGGTTGTAGCGGCGCGATGTAAGTAGCTTGCCCACCCGCCTCTTTAGCTCAGTTGGCCAGAGCACGTGATTTGTAATCTCGGGGTCGTTGGTTCGAATCCGACAAGAGGCTCAAAACAAAACAAGGACAGTACTTCACGATTGAAGTGCTGTCCTTTTTTCGTTATATAAGATTTGGAAATTCAGTTTTCTCGCGATGCTGCAAGATTTTCCTCGCGAGGGAATAATTATTCTCTGCCGAGGAAATGGTTGTGGTTCTTCCGAAATTTGGAACAATACAATAGTTTAATGAATACTTAATCGTAGGAGGTTATGGCGTCCTCGCCATAACCTGAGCAGTCAACCCGCTCAAAGTTTCTAATTGATAATATGTGTCAACAGGCTGCGCAGGCTATGGCGGGGACGCCATAGCCTCCTACGGTTTGCATTGCCAACCATCGGTAGGTGAGTGCTGTTTATAGTGTTGGCAACGGGTAGATTTTCAAAACATTATAATCTTAATCTTCCACGCTCAATATTCCTCATTCCAACACTAAATATACCATATTCCAAAAGGACCCCTTTTGCCCTTCAAAAGGGCTCCTTTTACACAGCAAAAGGACTCCTTTTGCGCTCCAAAACGAGTCCTTTTGGAATGCAAAACGAGTCCTTTTTCTTGGCAACTATATTTTTAACCTATTTAATACCTTGTTCCGTTAGCTTGCAATTGCGTTACGGAAACTTGTAAGCGCTTGTGCGTTAACTTGTTAGTACTTCTATGGTTGTTTAGAAGTTCACTCCGAAGTTGAACATGACGGCACCGTTGCGCGAACGGTCGAACGTGTCGTGGCAGATGTTGGCAAGTCCGATGTCGTAGGTCAGGTCGGCGTAGAACATGTCGTAACCGATGCCGCAACCTATGCGCAGACCGCCGTCCAGACGGCGGAAGTTGTTGCTGTCGAACGAGCTTTCAGCCTCGCGCTCGGCAAAGTTCTTTATCTTTCCGCCTACGCCCACAGCAAAGTATCCGCCCATGAAGGGTTGCAACGAGAAGTGGTCGTCCACCTCGTACTTGTATTTTACAACCGCCGGAATCTCCAGATAGTTCAAGTCGTAGGTCATCTTCTTGCCGTCGGGCAAATCCTTCTTACCACCCTTTTCTATATACGACAGTCCCGTCTCAAGATACAGGGGCGCTGTGTCGGTGAGCGGAATGCCTGCCACTACGCCCACGTTGAGGCCCGTCTGCCAGTTGCCGCCGTCGAGACGTTCGTCGTCAGAGTTGACATACGAGAACGACGGACCGATGCGCAGACCGTAGTAGGGCACGCCGTAGCCGTGATGATTGTAGCCGTAGTCGAGTCGTCCGGTCTGTTTGTTGTAGTATCTGCTGTCGCGATAGTGTTGTGCCGAAGCCGGCATAAGAGCCAGGATTAGGGCAGCCATGATGAAAGCTAATCTTTTCATATCCCTTGTGTTTTTTATTCGTTTATACGTCCGCTTCTTGTTGAAGCGTTGTCTTTACGATTGCAAAATTATAAAATAGATTGTAAGCGGCGTGAGTGAAATTCCCTAAATGACAGGGGGAAAACCCTATAGTCTGCATTTTTTGCTTGCTCAGACTATGGCGGGGACGCCATAGCCTCCTACGGCTTGTTGTTCATTAAACTGTTTTATCACTCTTGATTCCAGACGAGTATAAAGTTATTCTCTTTTTTCGTGTACAGTTTGGTCGTTTTCGGCTTTTTGTGTAATTTTGTTGGGATAAAAACCAAAGCTTTAGATTATGAAAAAGATAGAAGTATCGGAGTTGACCGACAATGTGTTTACAACAATCGGCAAGGAGTGGATGCTCGTTACGGCGGGCACCAAGGACAAGTTTAATATGATGACAGCATCGTGGGGATGCCTGGGATGGCTGTGGAACAAGCCCGTAGCCGTGATGTTCATTCGTCCCGAACGCTACACCCACGAACTGATAGAGCATGGCGACAACGTCAGTCTGGTGTTCCTCGGCAACTCGGAGGAGGCTCGCAAGGCCTACGCCTTCTGCGGATCGAAGTCGGGACGCGACCATGACAAGGCTTCAGAATGCGCACTCACACCCGTAGCCACACCCGACGGACACATCACCTTCGGCGAGGCACGACTCACACTCCAGTGCCGCAAGCTGTACAAGACACAGATACGCCCCGAGGAGATGATAGACAAGAGCATAGAGCAGTGGTATGGCGCCAAGGGCGGAATGCACGACGTGTACGTAATGGAGATAACGGCTGCTTATGAAGGTGAATAAATATAAGGTGCTGGCTACGCTGGTGCGCTCGTTCTTCGACGCTTTCTCGTCGGGCATTATCGACAATACGGCTGCCGACAAGAGCGCTACGCCTGCCGACCGACATACGCCTAAGGCTGTGAAGCAGATGATGCTCGACCACTATGAGCACATCGCCCCCGTGTTCATGGACACGATATTCTTTCCGCTTGCGGCAATGAACTATGAGTACTCCGACATAGAGCGTGTGGTGCGTGAGGCGCAGCAGCGAGGCGACGATATGATGGCACTGGTGCGTACGGCTTGCGGCGACGACGCAATGTACGAGGCAATGGTGAGCGAATACAAGCGCAACTTCGGCAATCTGCTGTCGGGGCGCTTCGCATCCAATGCCGAACACCTGGAAGCCTACACGCGTGGCGGCAACGAAGATGACACGATTGCCACGGAGCGGGCAGTAGAACTGACCGTGCGCGTGGTGATGTTCGCCTACGCACGTGGCATGCGACAGAACGCCAAAGACAAGGTGCAGCTGCGCCAAGCCACTCTGTTCCGAATCATGCTCGACGCTATGAACGTGCTGCTCAACGACGAGGCGGTTGGTGTGGACGATGCCGATGCTTCCGACTTGGGCACACTCTTCCTCAAGGTATGCCATACGCAGCAGATGTTCACGGCCATGACCGACGAGATGGACCGCACTTACGACGAACTGGTGCGCCGCGAGGGAGTGGAGCAATAATGCTAAAGAAAAACGAGACGCAGCATTACTAAAGTGTGTGAAAAATGTATGTGTTTCGTTTTTTTTCGGTAATTTTGTACAATCTAACATCATATTACGACAATTTTAAAACAATAATAAAACCGAATTAACCGAATGGAACCTAACAAAACTAACGGTCGTAGTCCCATTTCATGGGTGCCTACGCTCTATTTTGCCATGGGTATGCCCTTTGTGGTGCTCAACATGGTGTGCGTACTTATGTTCAAGGGTCTTGACGTGAGCGATGCCCAAATAGCACTTTGGACATCAATCATCATGTTTCCTTGGACGCTGAAACCGCTTTGGAGTCCGCTTCTCGAAATGTACAAGACCAAGAAGTTCTTCGTCATAGTCACCCAGATAGCTACAGGATGCATCTTCGGACTCATAGCGCTGGCTCTGCATCTGCCCGACTTCTTTGCCGTTTGTATCGCATTGCTCTCTGTGATAGCACTGAGTGGTGCCACTCACGACGTGGCTGCCGACGGTGTGTACATGGCTTCGCTCTCAAAGGACGACCAGGCGCGCTACATCGGATGGCAGGGCGCATTCTATAATATCGCCAAGATTGCTGCCACGGGCGGACTCGTTATGCTTGCCGGTGTGCTCATCAAGCACTTCACGGGCGATGTAAGTACGCTCGATGCAGCCGCAGCTGCCGTTGCCAAACGTCAGGGAACGGTCATGGCATGGACTGTTATCATGGCTGTCATAGGCGTAATAATGGTGTTGCTGGGATTGTACAACGCCAAGTTTGTGCCTGCCGACCGTCGCGACACTTCTACCGAACGCCCTGGACTGAAGGAGACAATGGTGGAGCTGGGCAACGTTTTCGTTGACCTCTTCCGCAAGCGCCACATTATATATTATATATTCTTTATTATCCTCTATCGTTTTGCCGAGGGTTTTGTCATGAAGATTGTCCCGCTGTTCCTCAAGGCCGACCGCGCCAATCAGGGATTGGGACTCTCGGAAGAGCAGATCGGACTCTGCTACGGCACGTTCGGAGCCGCCGCCTTTGTCATCGGCAGCATTCTTGCCGGCTATTATGTGGCTCATCGCGGACTGCAGAAGTCGCTGTTCTCGCTCTGCTGCGTGTTCAACCTTCCGTTCGTGGCATACACTCTGCTGGCTATTTACCAACCCGAAAGTCTCTGGCTCATCGGTGGCGGTATCGTGCTGGAGTACTTCGGCTATGGATTCGGATTCGTCGGCTTGACACTTTTCATGATGCAGCAGATTGCTCCGGGCAAGCATCAGATGGCGCACTACGCCTTTGCATCGGGCATCATGAACCTCGGCGTAATGCTGCCAGGTATGCTTAGCGGATACGTAAGCGACTGGTTGGGCTATCGCGACTTCTTCGTCTTCGTGCTCGTTTGCACCATCCCGGCATTCCTCATCACGTGGTTTGTGCCGTTTACTTATCCGGATAAGAAGTAGAAAGCCCCATAACACCTCCGTAAAGCCCACAAAGCCCCACCCCCGAACCCCTCCCCCGTAGGGAGGGGAGTGATGTGCAAATTAGGCTATAGAATTAATCATTGCAAATTGAACGTTAATAATTACATGATTAATCATTGATAATTGAACATTAATAATTACACAATTAATCATTGCAAATTGAACATTAATAATTACATATTTAATAATTAAAACAATGAGCAAACTAATCATTTCTGGCAATCCTCTGCCCAATATGCCTTGGGAAGAGCGTCCTGAAGGTCAGCGCACTCCGCTGTGGCGCTGCTCGAAGAACCCGATTATTCCGCGCGACTTGCTGCCTACCAGCAACAGTATATTCAATAGTGCCGTAGTTCCTTTCGGCGAAGGCTTCGCAGGAGTTTTCCGTTGCGACGACACCAACCGCCGTATGGTGCTGCACGTTGGCTTCTCTAAGGATGGTGTCAACTGGAACATCAACGAGGAACCGCTGCGCTTCGAGTGCGACAACAAGGAGATTGGCGAGTGGGTGTACGGCTACGACCCGCGCGTGTGCTTCATCGAGGACCGCTACTATGTGACATGGTGCAACGGTTATCATGGTCCTACAATCGGTGTGGCTTGGACTAAGGACTTCAAGACATTCCATCAGCTCGAAAACGCATTCCTTCCATACAACCGCAACGGTGTGCTCTTCCCTGAGAAAATCAACGGCCGCTTCGCTATGCTGTCACGTCCGAGCGACACAGGTCACACTCCGTTTGGTGACATCTTCTACAGCGAGTCGCCCGACATGGAGTTCTGGGGACGCCATCGCCACGTTATGGCTCCTGCAGCATTCGAGTTGTCAGCATGGCAGTGCATGAAGATCGGTGCAGGTCCGGTGCCCGTTAAGACATCTGAGGGTTGGCTGCTGTTCTATCACGGCGTGCTTCGCTCATGCAACGGCTACGTTTACGCATTCGGTTCGGCTCTGCTCGACCTCGAACAGCCCTGGAAGGCAACCCATCGTTCGGGTCCTTACCTCATCTCTCCGCAGACTCCCTACGAGTGTATGGGCGATGTACCTAACGTTTGCTTCCCCTGCGCCGAAGTACACGACCCCGAGACAGGTCGCATAGCTGTATATTATGGCTGTGCCGACACCGTTACCGGTCTCGCCTTCGGATACATTCCCGAAATCGTGGAGTGGACAAAGAAGAACAGCATCATCTAATTGATGATATGCACTCAATAGGAGGCTACGGCATCCACACCAGTAACCAGCGCAAACTACAATACAATAACATAGCAACTTGCGCAGGCTACGGCGAGGACTCCGTAGCCTCCTTTTTTCAGCAACTATATTTTTAAATTCTCAACTATACACTTCAAAATACTCATTACAGACCGCTGAATATTGTTTTCTGCAAATAAACTTTGATGTAAATGTATATTTTTTCATCAAATATCATTAACTTTGCAACACAAATCTTTTATAAAACACATCTGAAATTTTATGGGAGGCATATTCGGCACCATTTCCAAGAAAAGCTGTGTGACAGACGTTTTCTATGGAACTGACTACAATTCACATCTCGGAACGCGACGTGGCGGTTTGGCGATGTACAGTAAGGAGAAAGGATTCGTCCGCTCCATCCACAATCTGGAGAATTCGTATTTCCGCTCCAAGTTCGAACCGACGCTCGACCGATTCGAGGGAAGTACTGCGGGTATTGGTGTAATCAGCGACACCGATGCGCAACCACTTGTGATAAACTCGCATCTCGGACGATTTGCAATCTGCACTGTGGCAAAGATTGTAAATATCGAGGAGCTGACCAAACAACTGCTTGAGAAGAACATGCATTTTGCCGAATTGTCGCAAAGTGCTACCAACCCAACTGAACTTATAGCCTTGCTGCTTATTCAAGGCAAAACGTTCAAGGAAGGTATAGAGAACGTATACCATAACATCAAGGGCTCTTGCACCATGATGATTCTTACGGAAGACTCGCTTATCTGCGCCCGCGACGCATGGGGACGCACTCCATTAATAATAGGTAAGAAGGAGGATGCTTACGCAGCTTCGAGTGAGTCTACTTCATTCCCGAATCTTGATTTCGAAACTGTTTATAATATCGCACCGGGTGAGATTATTGAGCTTAAAGCCGATAGCATGACACAGATACGCAAGCCTAACAAGAAGATGCAGGTTTGCTCGTTCCTGTGGGTTTACTATGGTTTCCCGACCTCAACATACGAGGGCAAGAACGTGGAGGAGGCTCGTTTCAGCAACGGTTTCAATCTTGCTAAGACCGACGATGTTGAGGTGGACTGCTGTTCGGGCATTCCCGACTCGGGCACAGGTATGGCTATGGGTTATGCTGCAGGCAAAGGCGTGCCTTATCAGCGCTGCATTGCCAAGTATACTCCGACATGGCCGCGCTCGTTCACACCGTCAAATCAGGCTATGCGTTCGCTTGTTGCCAAGATGAAACTCATACCTAACAAGGCTATGATCAATGGCAAGCGCGTGCTGTTCTGCGACGACTCTATCGTACGTGGCACTCAGTTGCGCGACAATGTGAAGGGTTTGTTTGATGCAGGACTTAAGGAATTCCATATGCGTATAGCTTGTCCGCCTCTGGTTTACGGCTGTCCGTTCATCAATTTCACATCTGCCAAGAGCGATATGGAGCTTATCACACGTCGCATTATCGAGAAGTTTGAGGGAGATGCCAATAAGGATCTCGACAAATATGCAACCACCGACTCACCGCAGTACACCAAGATGGTGGACGAGATACGTCGTCAGTTGGGACTGACCACGCTGAAGTTCAACACCATCGAGCAGCTCATCAAGGCTATCGGATTGCCCAAGTGTCAGGTGTGTACACACTGTTTCGACGGCTCAAGCAAGTATACGCTTGAGGAGCAGGCTGATGAAGATTAATGTTGATGCGATTGTTTTTAGTCGTATTTCGATAGGGATTGAATCCCCTATAAACCATATCCAGACCACCGTTGGTGGTGTGTGGGTCAATTAATGCATAACGTCCTGGAAGGGTAAAGCCAAAATATTTCGCTTTTGCCTTTGCAGGGGCGTCTTAGTTTATGTACGCTTTATCAGCAATTGATTTTTTTTAGTTTCGCAAGCTGAGGTAGTTAAGAAGCTAAGAGGTTTTCGCGTCCTATGGTCGCTAAGGTGTCAAGCCATTGTTTTTTTTGCTTAATTTATGGCATGAAGAGCATTAGGCTTAACTCCTTAACTTCTTTAACTTCTGAATTATTGTACTTTGCGAAAGTTCAGTTAATTATTTATTGATTTCACTATGAATAAAAAGGAACTCTGCTATATATTGATTGTAGTTTTACTGGGAGTGTCGCTGCTGTTGGGATTTGCCGTTGAAGTGTTCGGCATCGACTTGGGACCGGCTGCTTGGGTGGCAGGTTGGGTGTCGTCGCCAGTTGCTTTGGCTGTAGGTTTTGCGTTTGCAATGCTGTTTGGCAAGGCGTTTCCCGACTTCAACAAGACAATGTCGAAGAAGCTGTTGCAATACTCTGTCATCGGATTGGGCTTCGGCATGAACGTCGACAAGGCTCTGGCATCGGGCAGCGAGGGTATGGTGTTCACCATCGTCAGCGTGTTTGGCACTCTAGCACTTGGTTGGTTGATAGGTCGTAAACTTCTTGGTGTCGACTCACACACCAGCTATCTGCTTTCGTCGGGAACCGCAATATGCGGCGGTTCGGCAATCGCTGCTGTCGGCCCGATAATAAAGGCACGTTCCGAAAGCATGTCTGTGGCACTGGGCGTAGTGTTTATTCTCAATGCCATAGCTCTGTTTGTGTTTCCTGTTATAGGCGATGCGTTGTCAATGACAATGAAACAGTTTGGCATGTGGTCTGCCATTGCCATCCACGACACCTCATCGGTGGTTGGCGCAGGAGCCGCTTACGACCAGATGCACCCCGCATTGGTGGCTTCGCAGGGTGTAAGTGCATTGGAAGTGGCTACAACTATCAAGCTCACACGAGCCTTGTGGATAGTAGTGCTTGCCCTTGTCACACCCTTCTTCTTCCGCAAGTCGCTTGCAAATACAGCTGATGGACAGTCGAAACCGTGGTATAACAGTGTGCCGCGATTTATCGTTTGGTTTATTGTGGCAATACTGTTCAATACCTATATTCTCAGTAATGCTTCGCTGTTAGGCGACGGTACGGCTGCAATGGGTGCGCAATTTAGTGGTGCAGTCAACAAGTTGGCGAAGCATCTCATCACGCTTTCGTTGTTCTTCATCGGAGCTTCGCTCACTCGTGAGACATTACGTAGCGTCGGATTGCGTCCTCTTGTTCAGGGAATTTTGCTTTGGGTGAGCATAAGCTGTGTAAGTCTGGCGTATATATTCTGGCTGGAATAGGAAGAAAACGTTGATACATGTCATCTTATTGTTCCAAAAGTTAGTTTTCTTCTCCAATTGGGGGGGGTAAATATTAGAATCTTATTGTTATATTTGTTGTATTCGGGTTATTTGTACTATCTTTGCAAACAAAAGTGTAAAATACTGTTTTTGCAATTTGATTAATCTGAGGTCAAACATATATAAAGGTATAAGGAGTGTCCGCTTATTATGTGCGGATTATAGTCCTTAATATAAAAGGAACATACGGAAAGGTCATTATGAAATTCTTTTGTAAATTATCAAACTGGTATTTCTCCAGCAAGTCGCTTCCTTATTGGGGAGTGTTGTTCTTAGATTGTTTAATAGTGTTCTTCGCGGGATACGTTAGTGGCTATCTTGAACATGGTGGATTGGAATTTGCTCAGCATTTTTGGAGCATCACGGCAGGCAATATTTTATGCGTGCTGCTATTCGCTGTGGCTTTCCGTTTGTTTCATACTTATTCCGGAATATTGCGTTATTCGTCGCTTGTCGACCTCGAACGAGTAGGCATGGCATCATTCGTAGGTGTCTGCATGTCGTACGTTTTGGGTGCAGTTCTTGATGCGTTTGATGTTGAAAACGTTGTTATGCCTTCACTGTTCGGCTGCACCGTGATGTTTGTTTGTGCTTCAATGTTGATGTGGGTGGAACGAATGTTCGTTCGTGCAATGTTCGATGTGTTCAAATCGGACAAAGCTTTGCCCGTTGCAATATATGGAACGCAGAACGGAGGTGTAAGTCTTGCCAACAGCATCATGCTTATGAAGGACCAGCCTTATATGCTTCAGGCTTTCATAAGCGACGGCGACGATATGCGAAAGACCTATCTTCTCGGCAAAAAAGTATTTCTTAATCAGAAGGGAATAGCCGCTATTATGAAGGCATTGCACGTTAAGGTGCTGTTTGTTTCGCCTCTTAAGTCGGATGATTTCCGCAACAATCAGCAGATGGTTGACGAATTCGTGCAGGCTGGTATAAAGATAATGATGATGACGGCAGCCGAAGAATGGGACGGAAAATCAGACCTTTCGTTCAACCAGCTGCATGAGATTGAAATCGAAGACTTGCTGCCTCGTGACAAGATAGAGGTAGACATGAATGCCATTGGAGCTATGCTTAAGGGCAAGCGCGTGCTCATTACAGGTGCGGCAGGCTCAATTGGTTCGGAAATGGTGCGCCAGGTGGCTGTTTACAAGCCTGCCGAACTCACCCTTATCGACCAGGCTGAAACTCCTATGCACTCTGTACGCTTGACTATGGCTCGTCAGTTTGCCGATGTCAAGAACGAGACTATAGTTGGAAGCATCACCGACAAGGCTTTCATGGAGAAGATATTCGCAGATCATCGTCCCGAATACGTGTTCCATGCAGCGGCTTACAAGCATGTGCCGATGATGGAAGACAATCCTGCAATGGCTGTGCGCAACAACGTGAACGGCACTCGTATCATCGCCGACCTTGCCGTGAAGTACGGCACCAAGAAGTTTGTGATGATTTCAACCGACAAGGCTGTAAATCCTACAAACGTAATGGGATGTTCAAAGCGTATCTGCGAGATTTACTGCCAGTCGCTCAATAAGGCTATTGTTGATGGTAGAGTGAAGGGTGTGACACAGTTTGTTACAACCCGTTTTGGCAATGTGCTCGGTTCGAACGGTTCGGTTATACCTATATTCAAGGAACTTATACGCAAGGGTGGACCCGTTACTGTGACCCATCCCGACATAATACGCTACTTCATGCTCATCCCTGAGGCTTGTAAGCTGGTGCTTGAGGCAGGCACAATGGGCAAGGGAGGCGAGATATTTGTGTTCGATATGGGCAAGCCGGTGAAGATTGTTGACCTGGCAAGACGAATGATTTCGCTCTCTGGAGCCAAGAATATTGAGATTAAGTTCACTGGACTTCGCGACGGCGAAAAGCTCTATGAGGAGCTGCTTTCGACAAAGGAGAACACTATCCCTACGCAGAACCGCAAGATTATGGTTGCCAAAGTGCATGAGTACGATTATGAAGAAGCCAAGAAGAATGAAGACGAATTGCTCCAGATATCGTACACCCACGACGACATGGCGATAGTAAAGAAGATGAAGGAGATTGTGCCTGAATACAAATCGCAGGTCAGCAAGTATCAAGTGCTGGATAAATAGGGAAACAAATAGACATCCCCAAAACAATAAATAGACACCCCCCAAACAACAAATAGACAACAAAAAACAACAATAACAACATTGTTTTCACATTTACTAATGTGCATTTACAATGTTGTTATTGTTGTTTTTGTGTATATAATTAATTACAAGGAAGTACATTCTGGCTGCTCAGGCTATGGCGGGGACGCCATAGCCTCCTACAATTATAACTTCCTTTTATTCCTTTATTATTTTCTTTTCATTCCTTTGTATACCAGGAATGCTATAACAATCGCTGCAAGACCCAGCAATACATATCCTATTTCGTGGCTGTATTGCACGGCTTGCAGATAGACATCTTGCGTTGTCTTGTAGTTGGTATACTTGTATATTCCCCAACCGATAAGAGCGAGCACCGTGTTCCAGCATCCGGCACCGAGTGTGGTGTATGTGAGGAACTTGCCAATAGGCATGCCCGAGAGTCCGGCAGGAATACTGATGAGCTGTCGCACGGCAGGAACCAGACGGCCGAAGAATGTAGACGCAGCTCCATGTTCGCGGAAGAAGGCTTCTGACTTCTCCACCTTCTCGCGGTCGATAAGGCACATATGTCCGATACGACTGTCGGCAAAGCGGTATATAATGGGTCGTCCGAGCCATTTGGCGAGATAGTAGTTGATGAGTGCTCCAATGTTGGCGCCTACAGTAGCGAATACAATCACCAGTATGAAGGTCATTCCGCTGTCTGGGTCCATGGATTTCCATGCAGCCGGTGGCACAATAACTTCAGACGGGAATGGAATGAACGAACTCTCTATAGCCATAAACAGCGTCACAACCCAATAGTTGAGGTTGTTGAGAATCCACAGGAAAAGATCGGCAGAATTCATTTTTGTATAGCGTTAATTATTAGTATTGTTACCCTTTAAGTATTAATTTTTTTGTCCATCCGACATAAGTCTCATCTCATAGTCGTAATAATCCTTCGGATCGAGCGTTTCGGGATAGAATTCGCCCAGAACCTTTTTGGTTTCAGCCGGATTGCGTTGGCATGCTATTTTAAGGCATTCGATGTATTCGGCTTTCTTGTTGAGCGTCTTGAGGCATGCTGCGAGATAAGCCATTCCTTCGTCGCCGTGATTGTCGTGCATGTCGGTGTACGACTTGAACATGCGATAGGCGATGGCAGGATAGCCACAGTCGTAAACCGAGATGGCAATGCGGAAGAATATGTCGTGCGAGAACGACGTAGACTGCAAGGCACCCAGAAAACAGCGTATTGCCTCCTTGACGTGTCCATGTTCCAATTGTATATGTCCTTTCACAATCGTTATCTCGTCCTTATTGGCATCGGGCTGCTTCATAGCCTCGTCGATACATGCCAGCGCTTCGTCGCGTTGGTCGAGTTGTGAGTATGTGAACGCCAGGCATTGCAGCACTTCGGTAGTGCCAAGATTTTGTTTTTTCAATGCTTCGAGCGCCTCCTTGTAATATTGTAGTGCCTTCTCGGTTTGTCCGATATTGAGCAGACAGTTGCCGATAAACATCGTTGCGGCTCCTTCATCGGGACAAAGCTGGTGGAATCTTTCGTAAAACTTGAGCGCTTCGTTGAAGTTTCCCAGTGAGAACAGGCCGTTGGCTTTGTTGAGCAGAGCCTCCTCGTCGTTCGGGTTGATGGCAATGGAGTATTCGCTCGATGTTATCGAGTCGTTGATACGGTTGCCCATGAACTGCGTCGAGGCCAGCGAGTTCCAGTAATGACCCGAGTAAGGGTCTTCGTCGAGCAACTGTTCAAACAGCTGTTCGCTCTGTTCGTAGTCGCCTTTGGCAAAAGCGATGCGCGCCTTTATCTCGCGATAGTCCTGCAAGTCGTCCTCGTCAGACATGGCGAGCCATTCGGCTGAGATGTCAGGCAGTCCGTAGTCGATGAATATGGTAGCCACATCGAGCACAAAGTCGGGCACATCGTCCTCGTCAATGTTGTCCATAGCGTTGCGCAGGAAGCTGTTTGCCTCCTCCGGTTTGTCTTCGGCTATCAATATTTCGGCTTTCAGATAGAGGCAGTCGATGTCGTACGCGTCGCTGATGAGCGAAGCATAGTAGCGGGCTTTTTCAATGTCCTTCTCGTCGATGAGCGCTATGCGTGCCTTAAAAACAAGTGGAAGCACGGCTCCAGGGTGCAGCCGCATAGCATAGTCGAGAACGTATTCTGCCCTTGGTTTGTCTTTTTTGTCGTAGTAGTATTCGGCAATATCCGACAGTTCGTCGCTCTCGAAATATTCGTCCTTGCCCATTTGCAGGGAGCGTTCGTAGCGTTGCAGCAGTCGTCCGAATTCTGGACTGTCAAAATATTTCTTGTTGTTGTCCATCTAAACAATGTTTAATGAAAAATGTTTAATGTTTAATGTTATAACAGGTGTGCCCAATTAAACATTAAACATTAAACACTAAACATTAAGAAGTATTATTTATTTTGTTTTGCCCAAGTATCCTTCAGTCCGACAGTCTTGTTGAATATCAGGTTGTCGGCAGTAGAATCGAGGTCGGCCATGAAGTATCCGATGCGCTGGAACTGCAGGTATTCGCCCGGTTTGCGTTCGGCAGCATAGTTCTCCACGTAGCAGTTGTCGATAGTCTTGAGGCTGTCGGGGTTGAGCAGTTCGTGGAATTCGCGCTCATCAGCACCGAGGTCAGCCACGGTGAAGAGTCGGTCGTAGATGCGAACCTGCGCCTTCTGGCAGTGGTCTGCCGAAACCCAGTGCAGGGTTCCCTTCACCTTGCGGTTGGCACCCTCCATTCCGCTCTTGCTTGTCGGGTCGTATTCTGCTTGAATCTCGATGATATTGCCCTCAGCATCCTTAGTACATCCGGTACACTTCACGATATATGCGTTCTTCAGACGTACCTCCTTGCCCGGAGTCATACGGAAGAACTTCTTCGGAGCGTCCTCCATGAAGTCGTCGCGCTCAATCCAAAGATTCTTCGAGAAGGTAATGGTGTGAGTGCCGTCAGCCTCGTTTTCGGGGTTGTTGATAGCCTCCATCTCCTCAGTCTGACCCTCGGGATAGTTGGTGATGACGAGTTTGACGGGGTCGAGCACAGCCGATACGCGCAGCGAGCGCTTGTTCAGGTCGTCGCGAACGGCAGCTTCGAGCAGCGCCATGTCGTTAAGAGCGTCGAACTTGGTGTAGCCGATTGAGTCGATAAACTTGCGTATAGACTCAGGCGAGTATCCGCGGCGGCGCATACCCGACAATGTCGGCATGCGAGGGTCGTCCCATCCTGCCACAACACCCTCGTTGACGAGAGCCAGGAGCTTGCGCTTCGACATCATGGTGTATGTGAGGTTGAGTCGGTTGAACTCGATCTGACGCGGGCGGAAGTCGTGTATATTCTCAGTCTCGCCGCGCATCTCCTTCAGGTAGTCGATAAACTTGTCGTACAGTGGACGGTGTGGCACAAACTCCAGAGTACAGATAGAGTGTGTAACGCCCTCGAAGAAGTCGCTCTGTCCGTGAGCGAAGTCGTACATGGGGTAAGCGTTCCACTTGGTTCCGGTGCGGTGGTGTGGAGTGTGTATGATGCGATAGATGATAGGATCGCGGAAGTGCATGTTGGGGTTGGCCATGTCGAGCTTTGCGCGCAACACCATGCTGCCCTCTACAGCCTCCGGAGTGTTCATCTTGTTGAACAGTTCGAGGTTCTCCTCAACCGGTCGGTCGCGGTATGGCGAGTTGGTTCCGGGAGTAGTAGGAGTGCCCTTCTGCTCGGCTATCTGCTCGGCAGTCTGCTCGTCGATATATGCGTGTCCGTTCTTGATCATCCAGATGGCAAACTCCCACAGCTTGTCGAAGTAGTCGGAAGCGTAGTATATGTTGCCCCACTTGAATCCGAGCCATGCAATATCGTTAAGGATGTTCTCTACATATTCGTTGTTCTCCTTTGTAGGATTGGTGTCATCGAATCGCAGGTTGCACACGCCGTTGTACTTTTCGGCAATACCGAAGTCCATGCAGATGGCCTTGGCGTGTCCGATGTGCAGGTATCCGTTAGGCTCAGGCGGGAATCGTGTCTGTATGCGTCCGCCGTTCTTCCCCTCGGCAAGGTCCTGCTCAACGAGCTGCTCAACAAAGCTGAGGCTCTTCTTTTCCTCAATCGGTTTTTCTTCTGTAACTGACATAATATATTGTTTTTTTTGTTTTATACCTATTATTATTATAGTAGTTTCAGCAGGGTTTTGACGTTGGTTTTCAAATGTAGTCCTTTTGGCTTGCAAAAGGACTCCTTTTACTCTCCAAAAGGAGTCCTTTTAGCCTTCAAAAGGAGTCCTTTTGCAAGCCAAAAGGGCTACATTTGCCGAGCCATGCCATTCGGTTGGCCGAAACATAGTATTTATTATGTGCAAAGTTAAGCAAAAAACGTGGATTGAGCGTTATTCCTGTACGATTATTTTGTTTTCATAACTCTCAACCCTCAACTCTCAACTCACAACTCTCAACTACAGCAGTCGTCCCTGCCACGTGCCCCTTCGCGTCATCTCATTGACCAGTCGGTTGGTGAATTCATAGTTCTTCAGTCCCCACTTGGGGGCGATGAGCATGTCGGCAGGCGACTGGCTTACAAATCGTTCTACAATAATATCGTTGCGCAGCCGTTCAAGATAGCGTATGCAAAGGTCGATGTATTCGTCGGCGGAGTATAGCTTGAACGGCTCGCGGCAATATTCTTCGGCAAGCTGCGTGCCCTTTATAATCTGCAGCTGATGAAGCTTCAGAATGTCGAGCTTCAAATTTGACACCACCTCCGATTGCCTTATGTTCTCCTCGGCAGATTCGCCCGGCAATCCTAATATTATATGTCCGCACGTCAGAATGCCACGGTCGTGAGTCTCGGCAATGGCACGGCGTGAACACTCGAAGTCGTGTCCGCGGTTGACACGCAGCAAAGTCTGGTCCGACACTGACTCAATGCCATACTCCACAATCATAAAAGTCTGGCGGTTCAGTCGCTCCAGATAGTCCATCACATCGCTGCCTACGCAGTCGGGTCGAGTACCTATTATTATACCCACAACATCATCCTGGCTCAAAGCCTCTTCGTATCGGCGCTTCAATGTTTCTACCGAAGCGTAGGTGTTGCTGTAAGCCTGAAAGTATGCCAGATACTTCATTCCCGTATATTTGCGTGCAAAGAACGCCTTGCCCTCGCTTATCTGTTCGGCTATCGACTTTGATGGCTGGCAATAAGAGGGGTTGAACGTGCGGTTGTCGCAGAATGTGCATCCGCCGATGCCTACATGTCCGTCGCGGTTGGGGCATGCAAATCCGGCATCAATGGATATTTTCTGCACACGAAACGGGAACTTGCTGCGTATCCAAGCCCCATAGTCGTTGTATAATTGTGGTGTCATAGTCAAAACTTATTGGTTTAGGAGTGCAAATGTACGGAAAAAATTATAACTTTGCAAAATATAGATGTGCGGCTCGATGCAACGCTCCAGCCGACATCTATCAGCCCATAAAGACAATACAATTAATAATCAATAACTAATAATTAATAATTAATGAAGCGTTTAATCCTTATCTGTACAACATTCCTTATGATGTTTGTATCTTCAGTGTCGGCTGCCCAGAAGATTACTCTGGCAGACGTTACAGGCAGTAAGTTTGCGCCAAAGGTGGTGTCGGGCATCAATCCCATTGAGGGAACCGATACCTACGCCCGCATCAGCGACGACGGCAAGCGCATTGTCACCTATTCGTTCAAGACCGGACGCGAACTGTCTGTACTCTTCGATGTAAACAACACGATGGGCGAGAAAATCTCTTCGTTCGACGGCTATACCATGTCGCCCGATGGAACACGTCTGCTCATACAGACCAAGACCAACTATATATACCGCCGCTCATACACCGCCGTACACTATATCTACACCATCGCCTCGCGCAAACTGGAGCGTCTGTCTGACGGCGGACCTCAGCAGGTGCCCACATGGTCGTCTGACGGTCAGCAGGTGGCATTCGTTCGCGAAGGCAACATCTTCCTTGTCAAGCTGCTCTACGACAATGCCGAGATACAGGTGACTAAGGACGGCAAGTTCAACGAGGTCATCAACGGTATTCCCGATTGGGTGAATGAGGAGGAATTCGGATTCAACCGCGCCCTCACCTTCAACGCCGACGGCACCATGCTTTGCTGGATTCGCTACGACGAGTCGAAGGTCAAGACCTATTCGTTGCAGATGTACAAGGGTATGCGTCCCGAACATTCGGAGTATACCGACTATCCCGGATTCTATTCTTACAAGTATCCCAAGGCAGGTCAGGACAACAGCGTCGTTACAGCGTGGAGTTACGACATCAAGAGTCGCAAGATAAATCGCCTTAATGTGCCCATCGATGCCGACGGATACATGCCTCGCATCAAGTCGACAGTCGATCCCAACCGCATCGTAGTGTACACTATGAACCGTCATCAGGACCAGCTCTGTCTCTATGCTGTCAATCCTCGCACCACCGTAGCCCAGCTTCTCGTCAAGGAGTCGGTGCCCAAGTATGTGCAGGAGTCGGCAGTTGAAGCCATCAAGTTCGTTGGCAACAACATCATTCTGCCCAGCGACCGCTCTGGATTCATGAATCTGTACATATATAATATGAACGGTCAGTTGCAGCGCACCATCGGTGGCAAGTTCGATATTACCGAAGTGTATGGCTACGATGCCAAGACAGGCGACGTATATTATCAGGCTGCCGCTCTTGCACCAACCGACCGTCAGGTATACGTAAATCATAAGAACGGCAAGACTGAGCGTCTCACCGATGCTGAGGGATGGAACTCGGCACTCTTCTCGGGCGACTATCAGTACTTCATCAACACCTGGAGCGACTACAATACACCTTATGTATATACTACACGTACACGTGCCGGCAAAGTGATATCTACGCTTCAGGACAACAGTCAGCTGCGTCAGACCATAAAGGAATACGGATTCTGCAAGCGCGAGGCTTTCTCGTTCACCACTTCTGAGGGCGTCACACTCAACGGATGGATGCTTCGTCCGCTCGACTTTGATGCTTCCAAGCGCTATCCGGTCATAATGCATCAGTATAGCGGCCCCGGCAGCCAGCAGGTCAAGAACGCATGGAGCGCAGGCTCTATGGGTCAGGGCGGTGCTTACGACTCATATCTCGCACAGCAGGGCTTCATCGTAGTGAGCGTTGACGGACGTGGCACAGGCGGACGTGGCGCCGAATTCGAGAAGTGCACATATCTCAACCTCGGCGATTTAGAGTCGCGCGACCAGGTAGAGACAGCTCTCTATCTCGGAACGCTTCCTTATGTAGACAAGGATCGCATCGGTATATGGGGATGGAGTTATGGCGGATTCAACACACTTATGAGTATGAGTGAGGGTCGTCCCGTATTCCGTGCCGGAGTTTCAATAGCTCCTCCAACCAACTGGCGCTTCTACGACTCGGTATATACCGAACGCTACATGCGTACTCCTAAGGAGAACCCCGACGGATATGCTACCAACCCGATAGAGCGTGCCTCTAAACTGCACGGAGCACTTCTGCTCTGCCACGGTACAGCCGATGACAACGTTCATCCGCAGAACATGTACGAATATTCGGAGGCTTTGGTTCAGGCAGACAAGGACTTCCGCGAACTGCTCTACACCAACCGCAACCACGGCATTTATGGTGGCAACACACGCAATCACCTGCTTCGTCAGGTGGCACAGTTCTTTATGACAGAGCTGAAGTAAAAAACAGCTTGCTGAACTATGTAAATATAAAACGGCAGACTCTCTGATGGGAGTCTGCCGTTTTATATATAGTATGTTATTGTTTCACCAATAAATATTCAATATAATACTTGTATAATATCTCGAAAAGGTGTATTTTTGCATTGTAATAAATCTCAAAAAGGTGTATTACGTAATGATTGAATATCTCAAAAAAGTGTAAAGAGGTTACTATGAAGCGAAAAATATATCAACAACTCCTTGAGTGGAAAGAGAAAAGAAACGGTGAAGTGGCACTACTCGTAGAGGGTGCGCGGCGCATAGGTAAGAGTTATATCGTAGAGGAGTTTGCCAGGAATGAATATGAGTCATATATCCTCATCGACTTTAACAAGGCTCCACAGATGGTCAGAGACTGGTTCGACCTGTATCTGGAAGACCTTGATATGCTGTTTCTCTATCTGAGTCAGCACTATAAGGTAAGGCTACATGAACGCAAGTCGCTTATCGTTCTTGACGAGGTACAGTTGTGTCCCAGGGCGAGAGCTGCCATCAAGTTTCTGGTAAAAGATGGTCGATACGATTACATAGAGACAGGATCGCTGGTAAGTATTAAGAAAAATACACAGGGTATTGTGCTACCATCGGAAGAACGCCCTATACAGATGTATCCAATGGACTTTGAAGAGTTTCTTTGGGCTACCGGTAATGACATGCTGATGGACTTGATACGTAAGATGTATGCAGAAAAGAAGCCCATGGGACAAGCTTTCCATCGTCAGGCTATGGATGCATTTCGTCTCTATATGATAGTGGGAGGTATGCCACAAGCCGTCAAGAAGTATGTTGAGACGAAAGATTTCGATGCCGTAGATGCCGCCAAGCGCGATGTACTGACCATTTACCGTAATGACATCTTCAATTATGCAAGTGAGATAGCCGATAAGGTGGCTTCTATATTCGATCAGATTCCTCCTCAGCTGTCTAAGCATGAGAAGAAGTTCCGGCTGTCTGCTCTAAAACCTGGTGCTAAATATCGTGATTGGGACGATGCTTTCTTCTGGCTGAAGGATGCAAGAGTCGTCAACATATGTTACAACTCGACTGAGCCTAACATCGGACTGAAGATGAACGAAGACCGCACTACTCTGAAGTGCTATATGAACGATACGGGCTTGTTGATCAGTCACGCTTTTGATGAAAAGGGTATTGTATCGTCAGAGATTTATCAGAAACTGCTCTTTGGAAAGCTGGAGGTGAATGAAGGGATGCTCATTGAGAATGTCGTGGCACAAATGTTGACAGCCAGCGGCAATAAGCTCTTTTTCTATAGTAAGTCATCAGAAGAAGCCGAAAATCGTATGGAGATAGATTTCTTGCTTCAAAAGGACAAAGTGACAACACGTCATAATATTCGCCCGATAGAAGTCAAAAGTGGCAAGAACTACACGTTGTCTTCCATAACAAAGTGTATGAATAAGTTTGGAGAATATATGATTTCTCCTACTGTTTTACATGCAGCCGATTATAAGGTTGTTGATGGTATCACCTATCTTCCGCTTTATATGACCCCCTTATTATAAGTATAAGGAGTGTAATATATTTAGAAATATTGGTAATATATTCCGCAATCGTGGTATAGCATTAATGTAATAATGTTAGTATCTTTGCAACGTGAAACAGTAACGAACAAATAAATCAATCAATAAACGATGTATATAGAGAAGATACAGAGTCCTGCCGACTTGAAAGGCATGGACATCGCGACACTTAATATTGTAGCCGACGAAGTGCGCCAGGCTGTGCTCAATCGTGTTAGCAAGCATGGCGGACACATAGGTCCTAACCTCGGATTTGTAGAAGCAACGGTAGCATTGCACTATGTGTTCAATGCGCCAGAGGATAAGTTTGTGTTCGACGTCAGCCACCAGTGCTATCCGCATAAGGTACTTACGGGTCGTGCAGCCGGATTTCTTGGCAACGTAGACGACATGAATGCCATATCGGGCTATTCTTCTCCTGCAGAATGTCCAGAGTACGACAACTTTGAGGTAGGCCACACTTCCACATCCATCAGTCTTGCAACTGGACTGCAGAAGGCACGCGACGTGAAGGGAACCAAGGAGAATATCATAGCCATTATTGGCGACGGTTCGCTGTCGGGCGGTGAAGCATTCGAAGGACTCGATGAGGCTTCGGAGCTTGGCACGGGCATCATCATCATTGTAAACGACAACGAGATGTCTATTGCCGAGAACCATGGCGGTATATACAAAAATCTGCGTGCGCTTCGCGAGAGCTGTGGCGAGTGCGAGCACAACTGGTTTAAGGCTTGGGGATTTGAGTATAAGTATCTGGAGGAAGGCAACGACATAGAGCGTCTCATAGAAGTTTTCCGTAGTGTCAAGGATACCAACCGCCCTACAGTTGTTCATATCCACACAGAAAAAGGTCATGGCTATGCCCCTGCCGTAAAGAATAAGGAAGCTTGGCATTGGGGAATGCCGTTCAATCTTGATGACGGTAGTCGCCCGGTTCGCAATGCCGATGGAACTGTGCCTGAGGTGAAACCATGCGAGACATATCCCGAACTCTTCTCTGACTGGATGCTGAGCGAGATGAAGAAGGACAAGACACTAATCGCCGTAACAGCAGGAACGCCTACAGCAGCAGGCTTTACTGCCGACAAGCGCAAGGAGGCTGGTTCGCAACATCTTGACATGGGCATTGCCGAAGAACAGGCTGTGGCTATGATTTCGGGTATGGCTAAGGGTGGACTGCGCCCGGTTTGGTCAGTATACAGCACATTCATACAGCGCACCTACGACCAGATAGCACAGGATCTCTGCATCAACTCCAATCCAGCCGTAATCAATGTAGTAGGAGGCGGAGTGAACTCGATGAACGACATCACCCACATCTGCCTCTTCGACATACCTATGCTTTGCAGCATTCCGGGACTCATCTATCTCGCTCCTACCACATGCGAGGAATATTTTGCCATGATGCGTTGGGCAATACTTCAGGACAAGAAGCCTATAGCCATTCGTGTGCCGAGCAACGGAGTTGTTCATACAACAGAGAATGTGGACGAAGAGTATAGCTACGAGTCAAAATATAAGGTGATGCACGAAGGTTCGAAGGTGGCAATCATTGCTGCTGGTTCATTCTATCAGAAGGGCGAGAACGTAGTACGCCTGCTTGCCGATAAGGGTATTGATGCAACGCTCGTCAATCCACGCTATCTGAATGAGGTGGATGCCGATTCGCTCGAAGCGTTGAAGACGAACCATAAGCTTGTGGTAACACTTGAAGACGGCTGCAAGGACGGTGGCTTTGGCGAGCGCATAGCCTCTTCTTACGGTACATCGGATATGAAGGTGCTTGTATGTGGCATCAAGAAGGGACTCTACGACAGATACGATGTGGAGCAGTTGCTTAAGGACAACCGCTTGCTCGACGAACAAATCGTGGAGGATGTGTTGGCGTTAATATAAACAGCATATCATAACTCTCAATTCTCAACTCTCAACTAAAAAATATGGCATTATCAAATATAGAGAAACATTACAACAAGCATCCCGAAGACCTTCGCTTGCAGCGTAGGCACGGCATTGTTGAGTTTGAAACCACAATGCATCATTTGCGTAGGTATATCAATCCCGACATGCAGCTGCTTGACATAGGTGCAGGAACCGGTCGCTACACATCGGCTCTTATGGCAGAAGGCTATAAGGTGAAGGCTGTAGAACTGGTGCGTCGCAATATCGAGGTGTTCCTGAAGCGTGAACCTACAGCCGACGTTGTGCAGGGCGACGCACGCAACATGCCGTTCCTGCCTACAGCAATGGCAGATGTGACGCTGTTGCTCGGTCCGCTCTATCATCTCATTGGTGATGAGGAGAAACTAAAGGCACTTAACGAGGCAAAGCGCGTCACCAAACCTGGCGGACTGATATTCGTGGCTTACCTGATGAACGAGTACAGCATACTGTCGTATTGCTTCGACGAGGACCGGATAGAAGGTTTGTTGGAACGTGGTGCTGTCGATGAGAACTTCCATATACAGGCATCGGCAGACGAACTCTACGACTATGTGCGTATTGATGATATTAACCGACTGGACGAATGTGCCGGCTTGGAACGTGTCACTATCTTCTCGCCCGACGGAGCTTCCGACTATATGCGCACACGACTCAACCGTATGAACGACGAGACATTTGCCCGTTTCATAGAATATCAGAAGTGCATCTCCGAGCGTGCCGACTTGATAGGAGCAGGTAGCCATGTGGTAGATGTAGTGAGAGTTCCATAATAATGTATACGAGTCAATGAAAAAAGCAATAGTAACAGGAGCAACTTCGGGTATAGGACTCGAAGTGGCTCGTCTTCTTGCCGAGCGAGGATACATTGTCGGTGTAGCCGGACGACGTGTTGATAGACTTGAAGCTATAGTCAAGTCAAACGAGAACATCAAGGCTTATCGACAGATAGATGTAACTGATGCGTCTGCGCCACAGCAGCTCAATGAACTTATAGCAGAGCTTGGCGGTATGGATCTCTATTTCCATAGTTCGGGAATAGGGTGGGAGAACTGCGAGCTTGATATAGACCGCGAGATGAAGACCGTGGAGACCAACGGCTTGGGCTTCACACGTATGGTTACGGCAGCATACAGTTGGTTTGCCAATAATAATAAAGGTGGACAGATAGCTTGCATCACCTCCATAGCACGCACACGTGGATTGGGAGCAGCACCGGCTTATTCAGCCACCAAGCGTTTCCAGTCGCACTATCTTGAATGTCTTGCACAGCAGTCGCGCATGCGCCGACTCGGTATCCATATCACCGACATCCGTCCCGGCTTCGTAGCTACCGACCTTATTGCCGGAAGTCATTTCCCCTTGCAACTCTCGGCTAATAGTGTTGCACGCTCCATAGTAAAGGCTGTGATGCAAGGCAAAGAGACAGTCACAGTCGACTGGCGCTATCGCATGCTTGTAGCTGCATGGGCAATGATACCACGGTGGTTGTGGACAAGGCTGAGGTTTGTGAAGTAGTTTGTTGTATGATTTTGAAAAAATATAAAATAGATTCTTTCTTTTTATACACAAAAGTGTAATTCTTAAGCCAATTGTATCTGAAATACACTTTTGTGTCAAAGTCTTTTTTATCATTTCCTTTACTTTTGCCCTCAGAAAAACATAAGTAAAGGGATTATGAACAAGAAACTGATTATAACAGCGTTGTGCCTCTCGGCTATGACTCCAATGATGGCGCAGAATATCACCGGCAAGGTGATGAATACCAAGGGAGAACCTTTGGCGTTTGCCAATGTAGTATTATTGAATAGAACAGACTCGGCTTTCGTCAAGGGTGCAGTGAGTGGAGAGGATGGCAGCTTTGCCATCGACTCTTCCTGCAACAGTGGAATCATCAAGGTGACATCCGTAGGCTATAAGACAATCTGCAAGGATTGCACTGGTGAGAATGTGGGCATTATCAAGATGGAAGAAGACAGTAAGATGCTCGGCGAAGTTGTCGTGAAGTCATCCCTGCCTAAGACTATCCTGAAGAATGGCGGAATGACGACAACCATTGTCGGATCCGTACTTGAGAAGGCAGGAACCATGGAGAACCTGCTCGACCGCATCCCTAACGTGTCTGCCCAGAATGGCAGCATCAAGGTATTCGGTCGCGGTGAGCCTGTTATCTATATCAATGGACGACAGATGAGAGACAAGAGTGAGCTGGACCATTTGCATTCTGATAACATTAAGTCGGTGGAAGTCATCACTAACCCTGATGCTCGTTATGCAGCCAGCACCAAGGCGGTCATCCGTATCACAACGAAGAAGATACAGGGTGAAGGCTTCGGATTTGATGCGAAGACTACTGGTGAATATGATGAAAAGAAAAACTTCGGCGGGTTTAGCCAATTGAATATGAGCTATCGCAAGAATGGCTTAGAGCTGGGCGCATACGCCTTTGGAGCAAGACAATACCAGCCAGACAATAAAGACTTACAGCAGAAGACTTATCTTGACAAGACTTGGAACCAGAAAAGTGAGATAAGACAAGTAGGTATTATCGAAGCCATGAACTTTCGCCTGGATGCCAGCTACCAGTTGGATGCCAACAACTCTATAGGTGCCAACTTTGGTTTTCTTAGAAATCCTAAGCAAACATGGAACGGCGATATGAGTTCTTCTATATTGCAAGACGAAGAATTGTCTGAAAATTCTGATAGTCATGCTGATTTCTTTTGGCAGAAGAATAATCTTTCAAGCAATATTTACTATGTAGGAAAGATTGGTAAGCTCAGCATCGATTTCAATACAGATTGGCTATGGTCGAAGGAATACCAGAACGATGTTACCAAAGAGCAATACCAGGAAGTGGGGATGAATGCACAAAGCCAAACGGCTCATAGCTTGACTAACAAGGACTATCATCTACTCGCTTCCAAACTGGTGCTTTCTTACCCATTATTAGGAGGTAATTTGTCTTTGGGTGGTGAATATTCCAATACCCATCGTACCTCAAAGTATCAAGTGGTGCCAACTAACTTGGTATCGGATGACAACAGCCGTATTACAGAAAGTATGACATCTTCATTCTTGACCTATTCAAGAGATTTCGGTAATCTGAGTTTGGAGGCAGGTATGAGATACGAGTACATCGACTTCAATTACTATGAATATGGCAAGTATGTGCCTGGGCAAAGCAAGTCGTATGGCAATTGGTTCCCATCGCTCAGCTTATCGATGCCTATGGGCAAGGTACAGATGCAGCTGAGCTATGCAGCCGACATTAATCGTCCTTCCTATCATAATTTGCGCAGCGGCATTCAGTATGACAACCGATACACGTATGAAACGGGAAATCCATTTCTGGTATCTCAGATAAGCAGAAATCTCAACTACGAGTTGGCTTACAAATGGTTGACATTCGACATGACCTACAGTCATACTTCACATCCAATTATGTCAACAGTGGAGACTTATAAGGATAATCCTGCAATAGGCTTGATGAAGCCAGTAAATGGGAATTCGTATAATGACGTAGCTGCATCCATCAACTTGCGCCCTTCGTTTGGCATCTGGTATCCTTCGCTTACAGCATCCGTTGACAAGCAATGGTTTGATATGGAGACGCACGATGGGAAATCGCTCAATAAACCAATGGCTTCATTTCGTTTTGACAATACGCTCAACACCAAATTAGGAATGTTTACGTTGATGATGTCGTATATCACGAAAGGCCATGAAGAAAATCAGTATCTGTACAAGCCAATGTTTTGCACGAATGTTTCCGCATATAAGGCTTTCTTGAAAGACCATTTGTCGTTTCAGCTCTTCATCTATGATTTGTTCGGGACAAACGATAGCCACATGATTGCTCATTTTGGCAAAATAAAGGAAATGGTGTATGATGGACTGTCAACAAGCAAAGTTTCGCTTACTGTACGATATAAGTTCAACACTGCAAGAAGCAAGTATAAGGGTACAGGTGCAGGAGAAAGCCAGAAGAACAGAATGTAATCTGTCTATCTGCTGAATCCGGTAATGGTGTAATGACAATAAATCTCTCTATAAATGAACAACCCAATAAAATTGTTGATTAGTGGCGCAGACATGGGAGGCTTGATAGCCTCCTGTGCCTTGCGCCATGACTTCCATGAAAGCCCTCGGCAGGAAGATAGATTTCAAATCTATCGCATAGAAAAGGATACGCTGACGATGGAAAATGTGGCTGCATGCGACTTGTCGGGCATCCGGTATGCGGTGAATGCAACCTTGCATGACAACGAAGCCTCTTTCGCTTTCGATGAGAAATGTAAGGAGCAGGGCATCACCGTTATCCATGCCGTCAATCTTGGCAAGGCTGCCTTTCTCGCTGTAGAGAAACCGAAAGGCTATCCATTCAGCGAAGTAGTGAAAAAAGGAACGGATGATTTCCGTTGCTCACTGGGCAAGTATATCTCGCAGTACGGTATGTTCTGGCAGATGCCCGTGCCTTGGATAGATGAAGCCATCAGGCATTATTCCAATGAGTCTTTCCCGCAACTGGCCATCGGGACATACATTGCCGCCGGCTATTGTGCCAACATCCTCGTAAACCTTGCGGAAGGCAAGGAGGTGAAATACTTCCCCAAGTTCTATCTCTCGCCATTGTTGGAAGAGATATGATTGCGATTATATCATCTGATAGTTTGTGGCATGAAACAGTGCCTCGGCAATGTTCTTCACGCCTATCTTGGCGAAAAGGTTGCGCTTGCAAGCCTTTATCGTATCCACCGACTTGCATAGTCGGTCGGCAATATCATTCATCGTGTAACCTTGAGCAGACAATCTCAAAACATCTCTCTCAGTCTCGCTCAAGGTTATGCCTTCTTTCTTTTCCCACTTGTGGCGCAATGTGGAATATTCAAAATAGCTACGCTCACCATTCTTCTGCATGATGATATGTCCCGGTTCATCGGTTGCCGCCAACGATACAGTGCAGAGGGCAAGCCAGATTCTTCCATCATTAGAAAGAAGTATCGGAGTGAGGTGATGATGAATCAATCGGCTATGTCTGCCATTGGTAAGATGAAAGTCGTACGAGATGGTATAGTCCAGACGGTCGCCCACAGGCAATTCATTGAAAAGATCAAAACCTTTCTTGTTCACTTCGAGCAGCATCTGCAGGTCGGCATCCGGAACATGGTCTATATACATCTGATAACCGGCTTCCATCAACTGCTCCGGTTCCAATCCGCAGAGATAAGCGAGGTTGTCTGATGCATAGATGAAGTCCTGATGAAAATAGTCAATGATATAGACGCACTGGTAGGTGCTGCGAGCAAAAGCCTTTGCCGCATTCACCAATAATTCTATCTTGTCGTAATCTTGTCTGTTGATATGATTCACCTCGTTGGAATGGAGGAAGAAATCTTCTTTTTCTTTATTCATAAGCTCTTCTGATTATTTGGTTGCAAAAGTACATTATTTTATTTGATTTTTATTTTACCTTTGCCTATGTTTTCAAAAATAATCATTGTTTTGCTTAGTTTTTTGCTTTGCTCAACTGTATATAGAGTATATGACACAGGAAAAGGACATAGAACAGATGTTTCGCCGGCATTATGAGAAGATGTACAATCTGGCCAGATACATTCTCTCGGATGACGACGAAAGCAAGGATGTGGTGAGCGAAGTGTTCACGCAGATTCTTGCAGATGATATGGTTCTATTGCCTGAGAGCGAGGAAGGCTATTTGATGCGAAGCGTACGCAACCGATGTCTTAACCTAATTGCTCACAAGAGCGTGAAGGAAAGGGTGGCGAGATTGCTGACTGATGATGCCGACGTTATTCTATCTGAAGATACGGACGAGCGTCTTGATCAGCTGTTGCTTCTCATCGACGACCTTGAGCCTCCAATCCGTAAGCTTATCTTCAGTCTGCGCTATCTACAAGACAAGTCGTATAAGGAGGTGGCTGATGAAGTGGGAGTGAGCAAGGTGACGGTGTTCAACCATCTCTCTAAGGCAATGGACTGGATTAGGGAACATATAAAATGAGCAAAACAATGACTAACATGAACAAAGACGAAAAACGGCTTATGCTCTTTGACATGCAGGAGCATCCCGAGAAATATACCGACGAGCAGGTGGAGCGCCTGCTTGACGATGAGGAAGTGAAGGAGTTCTTCCATGAACTGGCGATGGCGAGAATGGCTGGCAAGAAAGCCAATCCGAAGGACGTGGATGTGGATGAGGCTTGGAAGGAATTTGTTCAGGCTCATCACGAGGATAAGATGTCGATAGATGCCGGCAAATCCAAGGACGCTTATCGCAACCGGATGAAGATTGCTGCATCCATCGTTGGCATCATCTTCCTTTCGGGTGTAGCCTTGGCTGCGATTCACAATGGCTGGTTGGGGTTCCCGGCTTCTGATCAGACAGCGGATAACAAGGCTGCGACAGAACTGCTGGCAACAACCCAGGCGCTTGCGAATGACAGTCTTCGTGCTGCAACAGCAGAGAAGAAGGATTCTTTTGATATGAAACCCGTGGTGTTTGATGATGCTGAATTGGGAACCATCCTGGCTCAGTTATCCGGTTTCTATCATGTCAAGGTGGAGTATGTGGATGCCGGTGCCCAGCACATCCGTCTCTTCTTCAACTGGAACAAGACGAAGACTTTGGAGCAGAACCTGGAGATTTTGAATGCTTTCGACCGCATACAGATAGAGTATATTGACGGTACATTGTTGGTGAAATAAGATAGGAGGATATGTTTATGAGAGATTTTTGGAAACCAATGCCCGTTAGCGGCAAGCTTATCAGAGAGCTTCTTCTTCTCTTCCTGTTGCTTTTGGTTCAGCAGTCTTATGCCCAGCGCATCACCCGACAATATAATAATGTGTCGTTCTCGGCGGCGTTGAAGGATTTGAACGCCCGCCAGCATAAGTACACCATCAACTTCGTGTATGATGAACTGGAGGATTTCAGGGTAACCAAGAGCATCAGAAACCAGAGTGTTCCCGATGCCATCATGCAGCTGATAGGATTCTATCCCATCAGGATGACGCAGATGGAGATAATATCATGGTGGAGTGTATGCAGAAGACAACACTTCGTTATAAGGGACGTATTGTAGATGAGAGTGGCAATGCTGCCGAATATGCAAATATAACCTTGTTGTCGCCCATTGATTCTACAATCGTAGGGCATGGTGTGAGCAATGAGAATGGAAGTTTTGTCATTCCTTGTAATTCCCGGAAGGTGTTAGCCCGTATCACATACGTTGGTTATAAGACTATCAGCCGTATATACAGCAATCCGGAAATGGGAATCATCAAATTGCAGCCCGAAACGATGATTATCAAGGGAGTTGTAGTGAAGGGTGAAAGACCTCAGTATAAAATGTCGCCTGGAGGAGTGGAGGTTGCCGTAGAGCATACCTTGCTTTCTAAGATGGCAAACACTTTTGATGTCCTGAACCTGTTGCCACGTGTCTCTGTAGCTGGACAAAAGATATCCGTGTTTGGTAAAGGCACACCGATTGTTTATATCAACAACAAGCGTGTGAATGACAATAATGAGATTGTAAACATCACTCCCGACAATATCAAGTCGATTTCCGTGATTACAAGTCCAGGTTCAGAATATGATGCCGAGGTGGAGTCGGTAATTCGTATCCGTACCAAAGAGTGCCGTGCCAATGGGTTCAGTTTACGCGCGGATGCTTTGGGTAAATACAACAAATGGATATCTGATTACGAGCTTATCAACGCCCGGTATCAGACCAGGAAATTCGAGATAGCCAATAGCTTATGGACGAGGGACTATCATGTTGGTGAGGATAATCATCTGAACACCGATATCAATTTGCCCGACAAACATTATCACAACGACCAGCATTTTAATTTGGATACCAACAACCGCTTCTTGTCGGAATATCTCTCAGCCGACTGTTCGCTCAACGACAGCAACTCTATCGGTGGCTCTTATCGATACTATGGCATGTTGAATGGCAGGACGAATAGTGCTAGCCAACAGGATGTATTTCTGAATGGTGTGGCACAGGGTAGCATTGGGCAGAATAAGGTTGCAAAGCCTCACCTTGGTTCACATGAGGCAGAAATTTATTATGTGGGAAAGATAGGACAGGTAGGTATCGATTTCAATGCCACATACTATACGGTCAATAACAGACGTAGTGACGAGAGTATTGAAAGCAGCAAGGAGTTGGGCAATCAGGAGGTACACTCAAGCAATCGTCAGAATAGCGATATGTGGGCAGGCAAGTTGGTTGTGAATATTCCTCTGTGGAAAGGAAATGCTTCTTTAGGAACAGAGCTGTCGAAGACCGACTCTCATGGAACGTTCCTGAATGAAGAGCAGTTGGTGCCATCTACAGAGACGGATATCCATGAAAGAAATGTTGCTGGCTTTGCACAATATGGACTGTCCCTCAGCAAGTGGACCATTGGTCTTGGTGTGCGTTACGAGAATATCATTCGCGACTATTTCTCTGGTGGAGTCAAGCAGGATGATGTGAGCAGAAGATACAGCAACTTCTTTCCTAACCTCAGCATATCATGGAACAAAGGTAACTGGAATTGGCAGTTGAATGTCAACGAGAAAATAAATCGTCCAAGTTATCGACAGTTAGGCAACTTTATGCAGTTTGACAACCGTTTCCTTTATGAAGGCGGAAATCCTACCTTGCAACCGGAGAAGGTGTTCAATGTTGAGGCAATGATGACATATAAGTGGCTGAATGTTTCCACAGGGTATAAATATCTGATGGATGTGATAGAGTGGACCAAGTATATCTATCCTGGAAAGGAGTTTGCTTATAGTACGTCGTTGAATTTCGACCATAAGCAGCTGCTTTATGCTTCTGTCAATGTTTCGCCAAAGCTTGGCATCTTCCGTCCTACGTGGGGATTCAATTATAACCAGCAGTTTTTCGATACCGGGAAGTATGGTGCCGGCAAGGCATTAAGCAGACCTTTGCTGTCTTGTTCGCTCAACAATAATTTCGCTCTTTCAGAAACCATGAACGCAGCTATCAGCCTGAATGCAGCAACACCCAATGCAGATGGATTTCTTATGAGGAAGAGTAATTACAGCGTCAATCTGCAGTTTGACAAGTCGTTTGCCAACCGCACATGGATCATTTATCTTTCTGCAAATGACATCTTCAAGACGGCAAAGGAGCGTTGGACAATGTATGGACTTGGAGCGGGTACCACGAAAGACTGCTACAACTACACTCGCAACATCTCCTTACAGGTTACGTACAATTTCAATGCTAAGCGCAGTAAGTATAAGGGTACGGGTGCCGGCAATGAGGAGAAGAGCCGCTTGTAGCTTTGGGTTATGGAAACTCTCTCTTAACATAAATAAATGACAATCGGTCAAGCGAAGCGTTATCAACAAAAGGTTGATGAGCTGCTTTGCTTGACCGATGTTTTTAATTGAAACAATCTGTATCATGGAGAGAACCTGCAAAACTATGTGGCAAATAAATTCTTGGGAAAGCCGTAGTTTATATTTTTGAGGCGAAATGAACGTTTTTAATGTTGTAGGTGTTTGTCAACTCAGATTTAATTCTTAATTTTGTGTTAGTGATTATACCTTGAAGTTGAATCTATATAAAAACTACAACAAATGACTCTATCAATGCTTCTAATCTCCCTCTTTACATTCGTAGAACTCAACTGCGAGAACCTCTTCGACTGTAGGCACGATTCGTTGAAGAACGACACGGAGTTTCTGCCGGATGGAGCGTATCATTGGACACGTACTCGCTATTGGCAGAAGCTTGATAGGATAGGGCAGGCCATCTTGTCGTGTGGCGTAAAGGAGCAGACGTGGCAGTTGCCCGATATGGTGGCTCTATGCGAGGTGGAGAACGACAGTGTGCTGCATGATTTGACACGACGCAGCCTGTTGCGCAATGCCAGATACGACTATGTGATGACCAATTCGCCCGACGAGCGTGGCATTGATGTGGCGCTTATGTATTCGCCCTATTCGTTCAGATTGATAGGAAGTCATAGCGTCAGAGTGAAGCCTATAAAGGGCATGCGGCCAACTCGCGACATTCTGTATGCGTCGGGTGTGACAGCTTCGGGCGACACCTTGCATGTCATAGTGGTGCACTTGCCGAGCCGTCGTGGTGGCGAGAAGTATTCTCGTCCGTTCCGTATGATGGCAGCACGGCAAGTGGCAGCCGTGATAGACTCTATATATAATAAGGTGTCGGCAGAAGCAAAGATAATCGTTGCTGGCGACTTCAATGACTATAGCAATTCGGAGAGTATGCAGTTGTTGTGTAGCAAGCGTATGATTGAAGTATCGAAAGGTGCCAAGGGACACAATGGTGCCAAGGGAACTTATCGCTATCAAGGCTTGTGGGGTAGTCTTGACCATATACTTGTGAGTATACCTTTGGCTGATATAGCAACAGAGTGTTATGTCAATGATGCCGAATTTCTGATAGAAAGAGATGAAAAATATGGCGGTGTGAAACCGCGTCGCAATTATCTCGGACCTCGATATCTAAATGGTTTTAGCGACCATTTGCCTCTTGTTGCAAGGTTTCAGTGGTAAAGCGCATTGCTTACAAAACGAAAGTGATTGTATGTAATAATAAACTCAAGTTTCGGATTTAGACTTCGAGGTTGAGATAATAAGTTCTTTGCCAGTACCACATAAGTAACACTTCAGTACCATATAAGTGAAACTCCAGTACCACCTATATGAAACTCCAGTATCAGTTGGGTGATACTGAAAACGGTACTGGAAGCGTGCGTCAAGCTTATTGTATATGACATTCTACTGGTGTACTATTGTAAGACAAATAACGACGAAAATGTCACTTTTCGGGATTATATTGAACTTGCCGCTATATTCGGCACTTCCTTCCAATCAACCAATCCTTTTCCCTTCTCATCCAGTTCTATGGCAATAGCAACGACTTTTCGTTTGTCAGCTTTGAATGGCTCGGTATATTGCTTGGCTCTGATTTGTTCGGTTGCTGAGTCAATACCACCATTGTTGCTTAGCTTCAATTCAAGGACATAGATGAAGTTGGTTGTTTCCACCACCATGTCTATTCTGCCCGTAGCAATCATCTTCTCTACTTCCACCCTACAACCGATGGCATTAAAGATGGTGCTCAATATCAGGCGGTAGCGCTCCTCCATGTCCATGCCGGCAAGCTTCTTGTTGCTGTAAGGCACATCAGCAATAAGGGCTTTCAAGCTTTTCATGGCTTCGGGAAGCTTGCCAAGCTGAAGTGCGAGAAACAGACCGGACTGGGTAGATTGGATACCACCCGCACTTCGCAAGGTAAGTGCTGGTAAAACCGTTTCGTAAAGCGCTTGTTTTACTTCATTATTGGGGAATCCCAAGATGTAAACTCCCATTTGGTAATCCTTTATCGTAAGATACCCCGACTGATAGAGAAACAATTCAGCTCCACCGCCTGTTACGTCTGAAGTCTCAATGATGGTGCTTAACAAAGCACTATGATTAAAATCTGCCAAACGAACCTCCATATCATTCACAAACTTAGGCAACAATGAAGTTGCACCCGATGAAGCCCAGTAGTTCCTCAGCTTGGAATCAGCGAGGGCATTGATAAGACTGAACGGATTGAAAATATCCACCATATTCTCATGACTAAAATGATAGCCATCATAGTAGGTTGTCAATTGTGCTACAGCCTCGTCGAAAGTCCATCCATTTCTTGATGCCAATTTGCTTATTTCGGGTTTGAAATCACGTAAAACTTCTTCCTTAGTAATACCACAGATGGCAGCATATTCTGGCTCAAAACTGATATTGCTCAGATTATTTAGCACAGAGAAAAGTGAGATTTGCGTAAACTTGGTGATGCCAGTGATAAAGACAAACTTTTCGTATTTGTCGTCGGCTTTCAATATGGCAAACACTTCTCTATAGATAGCGGTGCATGCTTCGTGGTGTGGAGTCTTCCATGAATGTTGCAAAGGGGAGTCGTATTCGTCTATGAGAATAGCCACCTGTTGTCCAGTCTGCTCATACGAACCAACGATTATTGCATCGAAGCGGTCGGCAAGACTATCAGTAGGGGCAGGAACCAATGAATATTCTTTTTCGTATTGTCTGAAAATATTATTGAGATAAGAGCGCAAGGTATCAGGCTCTGCTCCTGCACGACTCATATCAAGTCGGATGACAGGTCGCTTCACCCATTCCTTCTCCATTTCCATTATATTCAATCCCTCGAACAGTTCCTTCTTACCCATGAAGTATGCTTCGAGAGTATCTACCAGCACCGACTTGCCAAAGCGGCATGGGCGGCTCAGGTAATTATACTTCTTTCCTTCATTGGCAAGTTGCCAGATAATATCTGTCTTGTCAACATAAAGGTATCCTTCCTTTCTTATTTCCTCAAAAGACTGGATGCCTACGGGAAATCTTCTATTGTTTGTCTCTACCATAGCTATGGATTTTTGTTTCTTATTGCAAAGATACAATGGCTTTTCCAAATATCCATGTTTTACCGCTCTTCTTTGAGTATAAATTATGCCTTAATGCTTTCGTTTAAAGATAATAGCATTGACCGATTGTAGTTTTTATTCGGCATGAGCCTTCAACCATTCCAATCTGCGCTGATCTGGCAAATGCTTTACTTGGAAATTCTCAAACTTTGCCTTGAAGCCTTCGCCATCAGGACAAGCTGTAGCCAAACCAACCATGACGGGAGTATTGTCCTGCATCCAGCAGTTGCGCATCATGGTATAGGTCTTGTCGTCGAAAGAATAGAATATCTCAATAGCATCCAAACGGCGGACGACCTTAATCCATACGAAGTCAACAGGCTTGTCGAGTGAGATAACACTCCAGTCGCTGGTGTGATGAGTGACAACACAACTCAAATTGTATTTGCCGTCAACATACTCAATACCAGCCTTCAACCAGTTCTCCTTATCTATTCTGATCATAAGGCCAGCCTGATCGAAGCGCACCTTGTAATCGCCCGAAACCTTAACCTTAGCCTCAAACTCACCACCATAAGTGTTGTAATAGAAAGGGGCGTCGTCCACCGTAAAGCCATAGTGCGAGATGCGCCAATAATCGCAATGACCAGGAACATCCATAATTATGGTATTGTTCTTGATTTCATAACTTGACGGCTCATTAAACCATGTCATTTTCTCTAATTTTTGTGCATGCAATGGCAGGGCTAATGCCGCAGTCATCACACAATTCATAATCTTCTTCATTATTATCTCTTTAATTTAGTCTACTACCAATAACAGTTGTTTTGCTTTGTGGCAGGCTTCTGTCATATTGGATGCCTGCATCTTGTTGATGATGTTCTGACGATGGCGGTCTACGGTATTCTTGCTGATGTCAAGTTTGGAGGCAATAATTTTGCTTGACAAGCCTTGACTTACCAATTTGATGATGGTTATTTCGCGCTCACTCAATAGCTGCTTTTCGTCAATGTCTATCTGACGTTCCTCACCCGTGAGTGTGTTCTTCATGACAGCCACTTTGCTTGTTTTGACAGCAAGGTTGAATAGACAAATGGCATAGCTTACACCTCGTTGGCCCTTGCCTTGGAAATAGAAAATGCGATGGAGTGTGTTCAGATATTTACCGCTCTTGTCTGCCATACGCATGGTGTTCTCCATATACCAGTCGAATGCGTTGTCAGTATGTGATGCAATGACGAAATGATTGTATGCCAATTCCTGCAGATTGCGGCGACGCTGGTCGTCTGGGTGAATGCGACACAGAATCTTCTCTTCCCAAATAGAATCTATTTTTTCATAGCTTCCTGCGGGCTCAAAGCCTAAGACGTTGCTCGTCCTACCATAATATATATAACTTTTGTCGGTACGCAGATTGCTAAGCACGGCAATGGAGTTCTCGCACATAGCATACGATTTTGCGATGAGGCGAAGTCTTTGTTCCTCATCCTCATCAAACAGGCCATCCATCTGTTGGCGCAATTTCTCATTCAGTTTGTCGTCAATCTCACTCATAACTAATATGATTATGAGTGCAAAATTAGACTAAGAAAATTATAATCACAAATAACTAATAGAAAATATCACTCCTAATGGTTATTTATCAGTATGGCACTTCTTTTAGAAGTCTTTAAATAACATATTTAACTGATGGCAAGGAAGCGAGCATCTTGAGAATAAAAACCAAGGCTACCTTTGCTTTTCGCATTGGAAACTGTGGGCGAGCATATCATCGCAGAACTGCTGACACAGAGCAGACGAGAAGTTGTGGAGAAGCTATGGACAAAACAAGCGGCAAAATATACAACGAGCAATAGCAAACACTCGCCAAGCAAGCTTGCCGCTCTTTATGCCATAGAACTGTTGCATAACAAAGACGAAAAGAAAGCCTTGCAACTATATGAAGAGCTGCAAAGACGCAAAGACATGTTCTATATGCCAGGTGAAACGGCTATGGCACTAAACATTGTCGAGCAAATAGCAAAGTGACAGCCAGTTGTAAACAAAGGTTAAATATTAGCTATTTTGTTGCAAATCATTTGGTTTATAAAATAAACTAAGCTAAATTTGCAACCGTAATCATTAGTGTTAGAAGAGAATAATGCTGGCTAAAGCAAGTGAGAGTCGACCTCCTTGCTTCTCTTTTTCCAAAGATGGTTTATAAAATAAACTAAGTGTTTAACCTGGCACATCGCGTTTGATATAGGCAATAAGTGTGTCGCAATAAAGTAAGAAAAAATGGAAGAGAAGAAGATTTCGGAGCAGGAGAGTCTTGAGCTTATCACTCGGATGATAAATCAGACAAAGAAGGATTTGTCTGTAGGCAATGGTGACAGTTTCCTTATGTGGGGCTACCTTAGTGCAGCAATATCGGTGGCAGTAATCGTCATGCTGCTCGCAACCAACGACCCAAGATTTGCTTGGCTGTACATGGCCATACCAATAACGGGATTCACAGCCTCAGGCATAAAGACCTACAAGGCAAAGCGCAAGAGTCATGTGGCAAGCACTTATGCAAGCAACACTATAAATAATGTGTGGGCTATTATTAGTGCCGTGTTTGCAGTCTACGCCATTAGCTGCCTTTTACATTTCGGAGAAGTAAGGAGTTGGAAAGGAATGTTTTTGTTGGGTATGTTGTTGCCGGGTATTGGCACATACACCACAGGCGTAATACTTAAGGAGAAGTCGATACAGGTGTGCGGACTTTTTGGTGTAGTGATTGGCACAGGACTGCTTCGCGACTTTGTTTGTGGTGAACAAGTTATCAGTATTCTGCAGATGGGACAGATGGTCTTGTCCTTTGTCATTACCCTTATCATCCCCGGACATATCCTTAACTTCAAAGCAAAAAAGCAACAATAATGAAAGAGTTGGATCCATTACTCCATAGCCAGTTGCGTCTTGCCGTAATGTCAATTCTGCTGAATGTAGAGGAAGCAGACTTCAACTATATCAAGGAAAAGACAGAATCGACGGCAGGCAACCTTAGTGTACAGTTGGACAAACTGGTCACAGCAGGCTATATATCAAAGACTACAGATGGTTCGGGCGTAAAACCCCGAACCATATGCAAGATGACAGACACGGGGCGCAATGCCATGATGAAATATGTGGAGGCATTGAAGACGTATTTTGCAGGGTTGTAATCCTTTGCCTATAAAAACAATAAGTGATAAAAATTATGAAGATCCTGCTTTCTTAGCACGTCCTTGTCTATGGAGATGTAGACTGGCTCATGTATCATCTTGCCTGCCTTTGAGGGCCATGCCTGATGATGGTCGATTTCTGATTGGCAGTTGTGTTTTCATAAGTGCAAGAATATTTATAATGTCAGTTTGATGTAAGCTCGGTCGTCGAAGCTTACGTTGCCTTCTACCAGTCCTTTGGTAGCAACAAAGTCGCCTATGTTCTGTGGATCATTGGTAAGATGTAGTGCCAGGGCTTCTTCGCTTTCTTTTAGTGTTGGTAGCAGAGTAGGGTAGCCGTCAGATGCAAGCACAACGGAATTTGATGCCTTAACGATGCGAGTGCCAGGCATATATATCGGTGTTCCGTCAATAACGGCATATTGTCGGTTTTGTCCTTCGAGCATAGCCTTTATCAGTTGAGGCTCAATAGTGCGTCGGGCATCTTTAGGCGACATCCCGTTCTTTATCAAAGTGGCACGCTGCATGGCTATCTCTTGCTCGTAAGGCTTTGAGTTGTCGTAATACGTTCCGTCTATTATGGCTTGGCAGTCGCCCACCATCCAAACCTCTTTTCTGCTTTTGCTATATATAATGGCAGAAGCCGTTAGGCGTTCCTCGGGATGTTCAGCCATACGCTCAGCGATGCTGCGCTTATTATATTCTTCAGCAATGCGAAGCGTTATGCCTCGGCAGAAGTCTGACATGGTATAGTCAGCTGGCATCTGCTTGATATACTCGCTTATGAGCAGCATGGCAAAGCGTCCGTTCTTCATCGGAGGGTCAAGCCTTGTAGGTGTCTTGCTCGTGCTGCCATCAATCACAGCAGCAAAGTCATTGGTTATGACAATGCCGTCCTCGCAGTCGGCAGATGTATGCTTACCGCAAATGAAATGTTCTGTTATGGTCATATATTCTTATCAATTATTTTGTCAACATTCCAACTTGATGGGCTCCACGCAGAACAAGGGGCTTACGGTTCTCACGCTTGCTCCATTCTGTAATGGTCGTCAGTTAATTGTCTGTGTATCATAATAGTTGTATCATTTATTCTTACTGCAAAGATAACGATTTGTTCCTAAAGCATAGGCAAAATCATACTAAAACTATCCTAAAACATAGGCAAAAACAAGGTGAAATCTTCCTAAAGTATAGGCAAAAGCAAGCGGATGTTCGTCATATGAGTTTTATGTGCTCACCTCATTGCTTGTCTTATCCTAATATTTCTCCTCATCCAGCAAAAACTTATACACTGGCACCACCTCTATATCCATCCCAAGTTCGGCTGATGGTATTGTTTCTTCTTGGTCGTAAGTTATTATCATGCATTTTTTTGCATTAAGGAACTTTCCTACTTTTTGTAGTGCAGAGATTTCCCTATTACGAGTTGCGTCTTCAGTCATACGATACGACACCTGAACGAGCAATCCGTCTTTAGGCACACAGAAGTCGACCTCCATATTTTTGTTGTAATAATACATGTCTTCGCCATACTTCTTGTATAGTTGTATTGCCACAATGTTCTCCAACAACTTAGTCTCTGGCTGGAAGAGAAACAGGTTCAGAATACCGTTGTCGTAGAAATAATGCTTTTTTATAGTCTCACGTTCGGTGATGGAGTCGGTGAAGCAACTGATGCTGAATGTTAGGAACGACTCGTGCAGATAGTCGAGATATGAAGCTATGGTTTCTCTTGCTATTTTTGTACCGTCTCCTTTCAGAATGTTTTGTAGGCGTTTAATTGCAGTGGGTTGCATAACGCTGTCAGCCAATTTCCTTATAAGCAAGCGAAGACTGCGCTCATTCCTTACACCTTTTCTTATAACGATGTCTGAGTACAGAATTTTTTGATAAAGCGACTGAAGCCACGACTTCTTGTCTTGCATGTTGAAAACCTCCGACAGTCCGCCATAGTAGAAATAATCGGAAAACAGTCTTAATACATCATTCTTTATAGGCGACAGTTCCCAGAATTTCGTAAGATGCACATGTCGGTATTCCAGATATTCCTCGAAAGAGAAGGGATGTATCTCCTTTGTCAGATATCTTCCCCCCAATGTAGAGCTTATCTCGCGACTAAGCATGTGGGCATTGCTTCCGGTGATGTATACACGATACTTCTCGTCTGCTAATCGGCGGGCAAAGTGTTCCCATCCTTCTACGTTCTGTATTTCATCGAGGAAGATGATAGGTTGATGACTGAACATCTCGCGATAAGCTTCAAGTATTAGATGCAACTCTTCCTTGCGTATGTCTGTGATACGTTCGTCCTCAAAGTTGATAAACAATATTTCTTCCAAAGAGTGTCCTTGCGCTACAAGATTCTGAATCTTCTGGTAAAGCATATACGACTTGCCCGCACGACGAATGCCAACCAACACATAGTTTGCATTTTCCTCCAAACTAATGTTGCGTCCTTGTAGTTTTACTTTGCCCACAAATTCCTGCTGCCAAAGTATTATTTGCTTTATAGCATTCTTGTCCATAATCTTTGCATTTATACTGTTCTAATTGCAAAGATAGCATAAATAAATGATATAAACAGCATCTTTTCCGTAAAGATGCAGTCCATACACTGCATAAATCACCCCAAAGATGCAGTGTATAGACTTCACTCTTTGTTGTTTCATACAGATAGTAATGCTAAACACGCTTATTGCAATCATGATGAGTAGACGATAGTGATGGTTTTAGGAGAGCTTTTTTAGTTTTTACATATCTAATTCAAATGTTTTTCGTAACTTTGCGATGGATTTCTCCGTATTTCACGGTAGGATATCCAGACATTGTGGTAAAAAAATATGCATTCGCTATTATTTCGCGTTTAGCCAAGAGCCTCGGAAACTCATTTGGAATAAAAAGCACGAATAATATGTGACAGGTGACTCGTATAGTTATCCCTGTAGTATCATAAGCGATGCACACGCAATAGGCGTGGTGCATTCTTAGAGATACTCCGGGGTTCCAATCCGAGGCCACCCCGTGCTAAACGCGATAAGGATGGCATCACGCTTTTCTTATGTCTTGTCGTATACTGTCGCGTTTGCGGATTGATAGTTGGGTGCCAACTAATTACAACTATCAATTTTTATGGCAAACAGTACATTATCAAATGCAAAGGCTGCCAAGAAAGACGAGTTCTATACTCAGTTCTATGACATTGAAGCCGAGATGGAGGCATATCTTGATTATAACCCTGATGTGTTTCGTGGAAAAACCGTGTTGCTGCCTTGTGACGACCCTGAATGGAGTAACTTTACAAAGTATTTTGCGCAGAACTTTGAGGAATTGGGTTTGAAGAAACTTATATCAACAAGTTATGCGCCTGATAGCAAAACGTATAAAGACGGTACGCAACTATCGTTGTTTGAAACGCAATCGCCGAAGTTCGACAAGGACAAAACAAAAACTCACGGAAAAATCTTTGTGCTTACAGAAGATACTACAGGCGATGGAGTTATTGATCTTGATGATTTGCAGTGGGATTATCTTGAAGGTGATGGAGACTTTAGAAGTGATGAAGTAAAGAAACTGAGAGATGAAGCCGACATCATCATAACAAATCCTCCGTTTTCTTTGTTCAGAGTGTTTTTCAAATGGATTACAGAGGTTCAGAAAGAATATGTAATAATTGCAAATAAAAATTGTGTTACCTACAAAGAGGTTTTTCATCATATAATGAATAACACAATGTGGATAGGTTTTCATCCGATGGGACAAGATATGTTGTTTGATGTTCCGCAAGAAATAGCAAAAGAGATGTTATATAAAGGGAAACAGGGAAGTAAATATAAAGTTGTTAATTCTATTGTTAAAGCGAGAAGTGCTTCATGTTGGTTTACTAATATCGACCATGGTCATCGTCATCAGCCGCTACAGCTTATGTCAATGGCAGATAATATAAAATACAGCAAGCATAAAAATATCAATGGAAGAGGTTATAATAAATATGATAACTTTGAAGCTGTTGACATCCCATATACTGATGCTATTCCTAATGATTATAATGAAATGATGGGTGTGCCTATATCATTTTTGGATAAATATTGCCCTGAACAATTTGAAATTATCGGAATAACAAAGACATGGTTTGGCATGGCAAACAAAGTCTATCCGAAGCAAATACAAGTCAGTAAGACAGGCAAGAAGTCTGTTGTAACAAAACTTAATGATGGTGCTGCTATTGAGGTGGATGGACCTATAGAAGGGGATGTGTATTATATCGTAGATGGAAAATACTATACACAAGCGTATGCTCGAATCCTGATTCGTAAAAAAAGGTAAGTCCAAATACTCAACAAACTAATCACAATGGAAGTAGAATTAAAGAAATATACAATCAAAGAACTTTGCGAGGGTTTCACTTTTAGCCAGATTGACGGCAAAGGACTCTACGGCTTGTCGGGAAAACTCACTATTCAGCCTGAGTATCAGCGTAATTATCTCTATAGTGAGAAGAATGGAGCAAAGGAGGTTGCGGTAATAGACTCGTTGTTGAAAGAGTATCCTCTTGGTCTGCTCTATTTCAATCGTCGTGCCGATGGACAACTTGAAGTGCTTGATGGACAGCAGCGTATAACAAGTATCGGACGATTTCTTATAGGCAAGTTTTCTGTAATGTTTAATGGAAAGCCATACAAGTTTAAGCCTTTGCCATTAGACAAACGACAGCTGATAGAGAATACAGAGTTGATAGCATATATATGCGAAGGAACTGAGTCGGAGATAAAAGAATGGTTCAAGATTATAAACATGGGTGGTGTACAGATTAACGCCCAAGAAACACGTAATGCCATATATTCAGGTCCGTTCGTTACGGCTGCGCGCAAAGAGTTCAGTAACAAGGAAGACTCGCGTTTGCAGAAATGGGGCTGTTATGTACATGGGTCGGCGAACCGCCAGGAGATATTGGAAACTGCGCTCAAATGGGTGAGTCGCAATAATATTGAAGAATATATGCAGGAGCATCGTATGGATGATAACATTAATGAACTGCGCATGTATTTCAATGATGTGATATCGTGGATAGAACAGACTTTCGATGATGTGTATCCAAAGATGTGCGGGTTGGATTGGGGCGAATTATACGAGCGTTTCCATAATAATCCATACGATCATGTAGATGTCTCGCGCAAGGTTGCAGAACTTTATAATGATGACCGGGTAAAGGATACTAAGAATGTATTTGAATATGTGCTTGGTGGTTGCAAAAATACAAAACTTTTGAATGTAAGAGTATTTGACGATATTACTAAACGACGTGTTTATGACCGACAGACTAAGAAAGCGAAGGAAGAAGGTGTCAGCAATTGTCCGCTTTGCGCTATAGGGCATGAAGCAAACAAGAATAGAATATGGAAATTGTCAGAGATGGATGCTGACCATGTAAAAGCCTGGAGTAATGGCGGACCGACAGACGAAAGTAATTGTCAGATGTTGTGCAAGACACATAATAGGGCAAAAGGTAACAGATAGTCTATTTTTACTAAACATGCAGTCTATACACTGCATAATTCCATTGAAACATGCAGTGTATAGACTTCACCCTTTGCTATGCTGCTTGTTTTTTCAGTCTATGCTGCACCCAAAGGAAGGCTGGAATTAGGAAAATATCTGCCATAATCCAGGCTACTGGGTCGCCTAAGCAGACACCAGTCCAAGTCAGTGCGGGGACGAGCCAGAGGCTAACGCCACAGCGAGCTATCATCTCCATCACGCCGCTAAGCATAGAGAGGTTGCTGAAACCGAGTCCTTGAATAGAGTAGCGCAGTATGGTTAGCAATCCGAGAGCAGGGTAGAAGTAGTTGGCAATGCGCATGAACTGTGCAGCACGACTTACTACCTCAGCCTCACCACTGTCTACAAATAGGCGCATCATCCAATCGGCAAAGGGATAAATCACGATGAAGGTGAAGACGAAGTAGACCAGCATCAGGCAGATAGCATCCTTCACTCCCTTGGTGATACGTTCCATTTTGCGAGCGCCAAGGTTCTGTCCGCAATAGGTAGCCATAGCCACTCCGATGTTCTCGAATACACAAGTGAAGAGATATTTAATTCGCATTGAGGCAGTAAAGGCAGCCACGCATGTGGTGCCGAGGGCGTTGTTGGCACTCTGAAGCATAATGATGCCAATGCCAGTGATGGAGAATTGCAGTCCCATAGGTACTCCGTTGTTGAGCAGGATGCTTGTTCGCTTGTTGTCAAACTGTCGTTCGTCGCCATGAGGAATGAGCAGTTGCATGTGCTTGCGTATGTACCATATGCATAACATAACCGAAAGGGCTTGCGACAACCATGTGGCGATGCCGGCTCCCGCCACGCCATGTCCGCAACCGAGTATGAGCACAACGTCGAGCAGAATGTTGATAACGGCAGATGTGATGAGAAAATAGAATGGCTGGCGCGAATTGCCGAGCGCACGTATCTGACCAGAGAAGAGATTGAAGCCGAATGTGAATGGTATGGCGGCAAACTGCGACATAAGGAATATGTAGGCATCGTGGAAGATGTCGGCAGGAGTGTTGACCAATTGCAGGATTCTATGGCAGAACATAAGCGAGAGCAGCGTCACCACCGAAGCGATTACAGCCGATATTCTCACGGCATTAGCTACGTAGATGCGCATCTTGCGATAGTCCTTTGCGCCGAATGCCTGTGCTACGGGAATTGCAAATCCTGCACAAGCTCCGTTGCAGAATCCCATAACGAGAAACATTATGGACGACGACGCACCCACAGCTGCCAGCGCACCAACGCCAATCCATCTGCCTACAATGGCGGCATCAATCACGAGATACATCTGTTGCAGAATGTAGCCCAATATGAGTGGCAGGGCAAACTTGCAGATCTGGCGCAGTGGCGAGCCTACAGTCATGTCGCTGACTGACGCAGACTTTGAAGATGCAGAATGCGCCTGTACTTTGTTTTTCTCAGTTTTCATATTCTTCTATAGTTATCCTTTAAACAATAAATATCTGTATGTATATAGTAGTCGCATCGGTATTTGTTGATTCATGTAGGTGTCCTTTCGTACTGCAAAATTATAACTTTTATTCCAAACAACAATACACGCCGATATAATATTTGGAGTAGCTATTGTAGTCGGCTATCTCACCTCGACAGAGAACTGCTGGTTGGGTGTGACGTTATAGAGCAGGTTGACGGCTCCATTCGAACTGTCAACATTTCCCTCAATGCAATTGGCTTGTATATGTTCATTTGTTGAGTCTGATTTTCAGTGATTTATAGATGTGAAGCCGTGATTGTCATGTGCCGTCTCGAAATGTAGTCCTTTTGGCTTGCAAAAGGACTCGTTTTGGAGCGCAAAAGGACCCCTTTTACAATGCAAAAGGACTCCTTCTGCATCGTAAAAGGACTACATTTCGAAATCAACCGATTATAAATAAAATAAAAGAGGTACTTTCTGCCCTTTCCGCCTGCATAAATGCAAGGCGAAGGGGTGGCCTTTGCTATAGGAATTGTATGATGATGTAGCCTACTCCTATTGATACGAATGTAGTGATGAAGCCTGCCAGCTGGAACGAATGGTTTATTACAAAGCGTCCGATACGCGTAGAACCCGTGCGGTCGAAATTGATGGCTGCCACCGTAGTGGGATAGTTGGGCAGGAAGAAGTAGCCGTTGACAGCAGGGAACATGGCTATGAGAGCCAGTGGCGGGATGCCCAGTCCTATGCCCAGCGGATAAAGCGTGCGCACCGTAGCAGCCTGCGAGAACAGCATGATGGCCATGATGAAGAGGGCAATGGCAAATAGGAACGGATACTGGGTGACGATGCTGGCGATGTGACCCTTGAAGAATTCCAGATTGCCGTTGAAGAATGTGTCGCCCATCCATGCAATGCCGAATATGGCAACCAGGGCGTTGATGCCTGCGGCAAATACGTTGCCATTGACGGCGTCCTGCACATTGGCCTTGCTCACAAGCAGAATGAGGGCTGCTGTCGACATCATTACAATCTCGATTATTTCAGGCATGCTCACGTGATGCAGTTCGCCATTGAGCATGAACGACGGACGCAGCGACGGCGCACTACCGAATACTACTACCAGCAACACGCCCAAGAGGAAAGCCAGCACAGCATACTTGGCGTGCGGATCGGGATTCTTTATCATGTTGTCGATGAGCTTGCTGTCCTTCTCGGGATTGATAATGCCCTGGCGTACACGCTCCTGATATATCTCGTCCTCGTTCAGTTCCTTGCCCACGCGGTTCTGTACAAAGGCAGCTACAAGTATGGCAATGAGCGAAGCCGGAATGCAGACTATAAGGATGTGCTTCAGTTCGATGCCTGCACCACCCAGTAGGTCGGTGCTGATGACTGCGGCTGTAGCTGCAGAGACCGGACTGCCAGTGATGCCCAATGATGCCGATATGGTGGCAACGCTCAACGGGCGCTCGGGACGAATCTTTGAGTTGGTGGCAATCTCCGAGATGATAGGCAGGAGCGAGTAGCTTGTGTGTGCAGTACCTGCCACCAGACAGAAGAGCCATGTAGTGAGCGGACCGAAATAAGTAATGTGTGTGGGATGCTTGCGCAGGAATTTGGCTGCCAAACCTACAAGATAGTCAAGTCCGCCAGCCGCCTGCAATGTCGCGGCAGCCGTAATCACCGACACGATGATGAGCATCACGTCGATAGGCAGATTGCCCGGCTTAAGTCCGAAGATGAAGACAAGAATGAAGACACCCACCATGCCGTAGATGCCGAGTCCGATGCCGCCTACGCGGGCACCTTTGAAGATAAGAGCCAGTACGATGGCAAATTGTAAAAGGATAATAGCTGTTGCCATAAAGGATTTGTCTTTAGTGTTATTTGTTTCAGTTTTAGTAAATTCTATGGTGCAAATTTACGGATATTTCCTAAAATATGATTTTAATATTTCTGACAAAGATTTGTAAATTACGAATGAAATTGAAAAATCCTATTTATAGTGTCGATTTTTATTCTTACCTTTGCGTTATCGTATACCGCACCAATTGGTATGCCCCACATATTTAATATATATATACTATGCATACAAGAGAAGAAAAACTCAAGGCTTTCGGACGTCTGCTGGATGTGCTCGACGAGTTGCGCGAGAAATGTCCGTGGGACCGCAAGCAGACCAACGAGTCGCTTCGACCCAACACCATAGAAGAGACATTCGAACTGTGCGACGCCCTGCTCAAGGACGACGAGCCTAATATCTGCAAGGAATTGGGCGACGTGCTGCTGCATGTGTGCTTCTATGCCAAGATAGGTCAGGAGAAGCAGCAGTTTGACATGGCGGATGTCTGCAACAAGCTTGTCGACAAACTCATATTCCGCCATCCCCACGTATATCATCCCTCGCAGGTAGGAGCACCCGATCCTAAGCCGTTGCCTTATGGCGAGAAGGAGGAAGAGCGCGACAATTCGGAAGAAGTGAAGACCGCACAGCAGGTGATAGAGAACTGGGAACAGATAAAACTGCGCGAGAAGGACGGCAACAAGCGTGTGCTATCGGGTGTGCCCGATGCTCTGCCCGCACTCATCAAGGCCTACCGCATACAGGACAAGGCGCGCAATGTAGGCTTCGACTGGGAAGACAAGGGCGACGTTTGGGGCAAGGTGCGCGAGGAACTTGGCGAACTGGAGACCGAACTGCGCAAGGAAGACCGCGAGCATTCGACCGAAGAATTCGGCGACTTCCTCTTCTCGCTCATCAATGCCGCACGTCTGTACAAAATCAATCCCGACACGGCTCTTGAGAAGACCAACGCCAAATTCATCAGACGATTCAACTATATCGAGGAGCATTCGATACGCATCGGCAAACCGCTGAAGGACATGACGCTCGGCGAGATGGATGCGCTGTGGAACGAGGCGAAGGCTCAGGAAAAGAAATAATTAAATCATCGTAACATGAACAAGTTGAAGATATTCTTAGCTGTAGCAATCGTAATGCTGATTGCCAGCTGCAACGACAAGAAACAGAAGTCGCAGATGATAGCAGACGACGAGGTGGAAGTGGCAGACTCTACTGTATATGGAGTGTGCGGAAGCGGTACGTCGATGCACTCAATGGAACTCATCACCGATGCAGGCGACACGCTGACATACACCATTCTTGATGCCGAGGCAGATATGGACGGTGGCATCACTGAAGGTATCGTGTCGAATGTGGAGGGCGGATTCATGGCTGGCGACAAGATGGCGGTGACCGGATTGAAGACAGCCGATGGCGAACTTGTTGCCACACGTGTTATCAACGTTACATCACTGTTGGGCCATTGGACCAGCATCGACCGCAACTTCGTGATAGAGGATGGCGGAACAGTACACTCGGAAGTGAAAGCCGAGACCAACCCGTGGACATCATGGAAGATTCTGAACGGACAACTGCTGCTCAATCGCGATACGTTCGACATCACATCGCTCAGTGCCGACTCGCTCTATCTCGAAAACCAGAAGGGCATATACATATACAAGCGTCAGAAGTAATTATCCGAACGTAAGAAAACAACAATTCAAGCGTCAGAAATAAAACAACAATGGAACCATTCAAAATCCATATACTCGGATGCGGATCGGCTCTGCCTACATTGCGGCATAATCCGTCGTCGCAAGTGGTGGAGCTGCGAGGCAAGCAGTTTATGATTGACTGTGGCGAGGGAACGCAGACCCAGATGCGACGCTCACGCATAGGATTCAACAAGATAGTGGCAATATTCATATCGCATATCCATGGCGACCACTGTTTCGGACTGATAGGTATGCTCTCGTCGTTCGGTCTGTTGGGCCGCACTATGCCGCTTGCCATATATGCACCCAAGGATTTCAAGCCCGTGCTCGATATGCTTCTTGCCACATTCTGCACCGATTTCGACTACGAAATACAGTTTCATGCCGTCGACACTACCAAGCAACAGGTGGTATACGAGGACCGAAGCCTTACGGTAGAGACTATTCCACTGAAGCATCGTGTGCCTACATGCGGTTATCTCTTTCGCGAGAAACCGACGCTGCCACACATACGTCGCGACATGATTGACTTCTATCGCATCCCCACATCACAGATAAACAATATAAAGAACGGAGCATCGTGGACTGACGAAGAGGGTAGGGAGGTGCCAAATTCGCGACTTACGACGCCTGCCGACAAGCCTCGCAGCTATGCTTACTGCAGCGATACGTGCTATCTGCCCGACCTCGCTGCACGCGTTTCGGGCGTTTCGTGCCTCTATCATGAGTCCACTTATGCCACGCCCGACATCGAAAAGGCACAGAAGTATTTTCATACTACGGCAGCACAGGCAGCCCAGGTGGCACGCGATGCGCAGGTGGGACGGTTGCTGCTCGGTCATTACAGTTCGAAGTACGATAATGAGGACGTGCTGCTCGAAGAGGCACGACAGGTGTTTGAAGCTTCCGAACTGTCGAATGAGGGAATGGTGGTGACGCTATAGAACAAAAAGAAAAAAGCAAAGAATTTATTACGTTTAAGCGTTGATTTTATCCACTTAAACCACTTATCGCTACACTTAAGCCATAGGACACATAAAAGCATTTGCAAGGTAGCCTGTTTTTGCGTAAATTTGCATTGTCAAATGATACCGAAACACAAAGGCTATAAACATAATTAAGGGCAAGGTGGGATTTAAGGACTAATCCACCTTGCCCTTTGCTTTTGCGCTTTCACGCATGGTTTGTCGTTTTATTATTTTGCCTGATTCTTCAGCAAATCACGTATTTCAGCCAGCAGCACCTCTTCGTTTGTAGGCTTAGGCTCCTCAGGAGCAGCCTTGGTCTTCTTCTCTTCTTCCTTCTTCTTGATGCTCGAAAGCTTGTTGATGCCCTTGACAAGCATAAACACACAGAAGGCAATGATTACAAAGTCGATGATAGTCTGTATGAAGGCACCGTAATTGATGGTTGCTGCCTGCATAGTTTCACCGGCAATCTGTACTGACGGAAGCTCGAACTTCAAATCGCTGAAGTTGACACCACCGATAAGCCAGCCTATAGGAGGCATGATGATGTCATTTACGATTGAAGAAACAATCTTGCCAAATGCACCGCCGATGATTACACCGACAGCCATGTCTACCGCATTGCCCTTTACGGCAAACGCCTTGAATTCGTTAAGAATACTACTCATGGTTTTATTTTATTTATGTTTATATTAGTGTCGGTGCAAATATAGTGAAAAAATCGTCAAAACAATAGTACATTGAATGTTTTTTTAAGATAGAATGCCGCTTTTGTACAAACACGCTACCTATAATATATATTGTAGAGTCGGCAGTTATACAATGATGTATTATGTACGGATAAAATAATAGAATGCAATCAGCAGTTTGCCGAGTGTGTACTATTGGTTTTTGTGTGCGTTTTGCAAACTACATATTGCAATCGCTATAGTCAGAAAGGAAATAGTGATTATGTAATGAGATTTTTATATAAATTAATACTTTAATTGTCTTTCTTTTCAGAAAATAATTATTATCTTTGCAGCGAAATAAAAGGAGTAATCCTAACAAGTGTGGCGACATTCTTACGCTTCTATGTCTCATTAACAAGAAAAACGGACTTTGTTAATACATTTGTATGGTATAAGATACAAAATTAACCCTTTAAATAAAATAAAGTAAAATGATTAAAGTAGGTATTAACGGATTTGGTCGTATCGGCCGCTTCGTATTCCGCGCAGCTCAGACTCGCAACGACATTCAGATTGTAGGTATCAACGACCTTTGCCCGGTAGATTACTTGGCTTACATGCTCAAGTATGACACAATGCACGGTGCTTTCCAGGGTACAATCGAGGCTGACGTTGAGAAGAGCGAGCTCATCGTTAACGGCAACCACATTCGTGTAACTGCTGAGCGCAACCCTGCTGATTTGAAGTGGAACGAGGTTGAGGCTGAGTACGTAGTTGAGTCTACTGGTCTCTTCCTGACACAGGAGAAGGCTCAGGCTCATATCCAGGCTGGTGCTAAGTACGTAGTTATGTCTGCTCCTTCAAAGGATACAACTCCTATGTTCGTTTGCGGCGTAAACTTCGACAAGTACGAGAAGGGTACACAGTTCGTTTCTAACGCATCTTGCACAACAAACTGCTTGGCTCCTATCGCTAAGGTTCTGAACGACAAGTTCGGTATCGAGAACGGTTTGATGACAACAGTTCACTCTACAACTGCTACACAGAAGACAGTTGACGGTCCTTCTTTGAAGGATTGGCGTGGTGGCCGTGCTGCTGCTGGCAACATTATCCCTTCTTCTACAGGTGCTGCTAAGGCTGTAGGTAAGGTAATTCCTGAGCTCAACGGCAAGCTGACAGGTATCTCTATGCGTGTTCCGACTCTCGACGTTTCTGTAGTTGACCTTACAGTTAACCTCAAGAACGCTGCTACTAAGGAGCAGATCTGCGCTGCTATGAAGGAGGCTTCTGAGGGCGAGCTCAAGGGTGTACTCGGCTACACAGAGGACGCTGTAGTTTCTTCTGATTTCCTCGGCTGCACTTTGACTTCTATCTTCGACGCAAACGCTGGTGTATATCTCACAGACAAGTTCGTTAAGGTAGTTTCTTGGTACGACAACGAGATTGGTTACTCTAACAAGGTTCTCGAGCTCATCGCACACATGAAGAAGGTTAACGGTTAATTCGATTGACCCATAAACCATAGAATAAAGACCGCAAGGCATTTAGCCCTGCGGTCTTTTTTTTGATTAAATATTTGGGGTGTAAGATTTTTTTTGTAAGTTTGTAGCTTTAAAGCTAAAGCGAATATAAATCCATAATGTCCAGCAAAGCTATTGACAATATGCAAAACCAGAAAATGATAACCATACTCGGACCAACGGCAAGCGGCAAGACTTCGGTTGCGGCTGCTCTTGCGCTGCGTACTGGTGGGGAGATAATCAGTGCCGACTCGCGCCAGGTGTATCGTCGTATGGATATCGGTACGGGCAAGGACTTGGCCGACTATACTATCGGCGACGTCCATATTCCTTATCATCTTATAGACATTGCCGATCCCGGAACAAAGTACAATCTGTTTCAGTATCAGCAGGATTTTCACACGGCATACAACGACATCCGCAGTCGTGGCAAACTGCCAATATTGTGTGGCGGAACCGGACTGTATATAGAGGCTGTGCTTGGCGGATACAGTCTGTCGCCAGTACCGCAAAATCAGAAGCTAAGGGAGAGTCTTGAGGGCAAGTCGCTCGACCAACTCACGCAGATGCTTGTTCAGCTGAAGCAAAAGAACGGTTCGAAAATGCACAACCGTACCGATGTGGATACTGCCCAGCGTGCGATACGTGCCATTGAGATTGAGACTTATAATCTTGAACATCCTACACCCGAACGGCAGATGCCTCCGGTGGATTCGCTTGTCATAGGCATAAATATAGACCGTGAACTGCGTCGCGAGAAGATTACACGACGGCTTAAGGCACGTCTTGAAGAGGGTATGTGCGACGAAATACGCAGTCTGATTGACGGAGGAGTGAATCCTGACGACCTTATATATTACGGACTTGAGTATAAGTTTGTGACAGAATATGTGGTAGGAAAGACAAGCTACGAAGAAATGTTCCGTCAGCTTGAGATAGCCATTCATCAGTTTGCCAAGCGTCAGATGACGTGGTTCCGCGGAATGGAAAGGCGTGGCTACACAATCCACTGGATAGACGCAGCCCAGTCGATGGATGAAAAGGTTGAGTCAATAATGTCACTCATGAATGAATAAAAGGTAAATAGGGAGGGTTGGTCTCTCCGGATTATAAACAAAACAAACCGATTATGATAAACGATAACCGTTGGGGCATACTCTATTGCCCAAAGCATGAAATGTTTGGAAGCCCGAAACGTCGTTGGGAGAAGATTGAGGCATGTCTCAAATCTAACGGCGTAGAGTATGATTTTGTGCAGAGCGAGAGTTCGGCAGGCGTAGATCGTCTCATAAAGATGATGATAAACAACGGCTATCGTACGATAGTGGTTGTAGGCGGTGACTCTGCTCTCAATGACGCAGTAAATTGTATGATGCAAGCCGACCGCAATGATCGTGAAAGGGTGGCACTTGGTGTGATACCCAACGGTCTGATGAACGACTTCGCTCACTTCTGGGGATTGCGTGAGGACGACTACGACCAGATAATAAAGTGGTTGAAGGAGCGCCGTGTACGTAAGATTGACCTTGGATGTATTCGCTATGCCAATAAGCATGGCGAGGCTTGCCGCCGATATTTCCTCAACTGTATAAACATCGGACTCGTTGCCACTATAATGAATCTTCGTCGTCAGACCCGTCATTATTCAGGTTCACGTACACTGTCGTTCATCATGTCGTTCATACTTATGATATTCCAGCGACTTGAATACCGCATGCATGTCAAGATCAACAACGACGACCTTAACCGTAGCATCATGACAATGTGCGTGGGCAATGCTACTGGTTATGGACAGACACCCAATGCCGTTCCGTATAACGGACTGCTTGATGTCAGCGTGGTCTATCATCCCGGAATGACACAATTGCTTGAGGGAATATATCTGTTTGTGCGTGGCAAGTTCCTTAATCATAAGAGTGTGCATCCTTATCGCACTCGCAAGGTGGAAGTGCTTGAGGCACGCAAGGCTCTGGTTGGTATTGACGGCAGATTGATGCGCACACCATCAGGTCCGTTTACCATTACAGTAGAGCAGGAGGTGATAAACTTCCTTATTCCGGAATAAAAAAACGTTGAGGAAGTGGCATAAAGTCAATTGTTATTCTTACTTCTGTCTTTTTGACTTATGCCACTTCCTCATCATTTTTTTTTCTCTTGTTATATATAGTGTGTGCCTTATATATAATAAGGTGTATTTTATATTAATATAAAGTATTGATTTAATATTAATATAAAGTGCAATTTAATATTAATATAAAATGTATCCTATTATATAATAGGTATAACTGCCTTGTATATGAGTCTATCCAAGTCTTGAAATCTTTGCCAATTCTTCTTCACTGAGAATCCTTATTTTTCTTCCGGAAATCTCTATCAGGCCTTCAGATGCAAATGATGATAAAGTGCGTATTGCGTTGCTTGTGCTCATATTCGAAAGCGATGCAAGGTCGTAGCGGTTCATTATCACGTTGAGAGTCTTGTCGTCGTTCTCAATTCCATAGTTTGCCTTAAGCGCAAGAATCGTTTCGGCCAATCTGCCGCGTATGTGCTTTTGGGTGATAGTAACAAAGCGGTTGTCGGTTTCGCCGAGAGTAGTGGCAAGGATGGTAATGAAGTAATCGGTAATGCTGTGATGCATTTCAATCAGTTCTGCCATTATGTCGAGCGGCAGTGCTGCCACGGTAGAGTCTTCAAGTGCTAAGGCAGATGTCGTATTGCGTTCGTGTGCAAAGAAAGCGCGAAATCCCATGAATGACTGTTCTTTGATAATGCGCACAACTTGTGAGCGTCCCATACCGCATTCCTTTATGATTTTTGCCATACCATTGACGAGGAAAAGGATGTGGGTAGGAGTCTCGTTCTCTTGATAAATCAATTCGTTTCGTTTGAATGACCTCACTGTGAGGTTCTGTTGAATTTTGTTGACACAATAAGCGTTGTTGCAATGCCATATATTTGCAATGCTGTTGGCAATGTCTTTTTCCAGAAGTGTTTCTATTGGCATAAGCGTATGGTGTTTTTTTATTGACTTTAAGCTATCCTATTTGCAATACAAAGTTACGCTTTTTTGCTTTAATATGGTTGTCGTGAATATGTTTTTATGGCATTTTAAGCACAAAAAAGTGCTAAATAACATGTTTTTTAAAAATATAGACTTATTTCTTTTGCGCGTAATTATATTTTTATTACCTTTGATTTCGTAAAGCAGCTAACGCCTTTATCTTAAGACTACTGCCGAGCGCAAGCTCATTGGCTTAAACCTGAAAGTCCTACTACTTATTTGTTGTTTCCGACCTTGATGGTTGATGAGCCATATGGCTATTATAATTACGAACTAATAATGAACCTTAAATTAAATCTATGAGTTATCTTCGATTCGAAAAAGCTCTTATGACCAACCTTGAGGAGTCCCTGCCTCGTGAGTTGCTCCGTACAAACCGTTCGGGAGCGTATTCGTGTTCCACAATTGTTGACTGTAATACACGTAAGTATCACGGTCTGCTTGTGGTGCCGGTACCTGGCCTTGACGACGAGAATCATGTGTTGCTTTCGTCGCTTGACGCTACTGTGATACAGCATGGAGCAGAGTTCAATCTTGGTCTTCACAAGTATCAGGGCAATAACTTCAGTCCTAAAGGTCACAAGTACATCAGGGAATTTGATTGTGACAAGGTGCCCACAACATTGTATCGTGTTGGTGGTGTGGTACTTAAGAAAGAAGTAGTGTTCCAGCATTATGAGGATCGCATCCTTATTCGTTACACTCTTGTTGATGCCCATTCGGCAACGACATTGCGTTTCCGTCCGTTCCTTGCTTTCCGTAGTGTGCGTCAGTTTACACATGAGAATTCTGTGGCATCTCGCGATTACAGCGAGGTGGAGAATGGTATACGCACATGTATGTACGCCGGTTATCCCGACCTGTATATGCAGTTCAGCAAGGCCAACAACTTCGTGTTCCAGCCCGACTGGTATCGTGGCGTAGAATATCCTAAGGAGCAGGAGCGTGGCTATGCTTCAAATGAGGACCTCTATGTTCCTGGATATTTCGAGATGGACATCAAGAAGGGCGAGAGCATCGTATTCTCAGCTTCAACAACACAGTGCAAGACCGGTGGCTTAAAGGCTCTGTTCACAAAAGAGGTTGAAGAGCGCTCACCGCGCGACAATTTCCTCCACTGTCTTATCAATGCAGCACACCAGTTCCATAACCGTACAAGCAAGGACGAGCGTTATCTGCTTGCCGGCTATCCATGGTTCAAGTGTCGTGCACGCGATACATTCATCGCTCTTCCGGGTCTTACACTGTCTATTGAGGAAGAAGACTACTTCGAACTCGTTATGGAGACAGCAGCACGCGGTCTTTATGAGTTTATGGAAGGCAAGCCTCTCACAGTCAAGATTTACGAGATGGAGCAGCCCGACGTGTTGCTTTGGGCTGTGTGGGCCATACAGCAGTATGCTAAGTACGTAGGTCGTGAGAAGTGCAACCGCAAGTATGGCAAGTTGCTTTACGATATCTTGCAGTATATTGTATCCGATAAGCATCCTAACTTGCAGCTGCGTCAAAACGGACTGTTGTATTCAGAAGGCAAGGATCATGCTGTGACATGGATGAACTCAACTGCTAACGGTCGTCCGGTAGTGCCGCGTACTGGCTATATTGTTGAGTTCAACGCATTGTGGTATAATGCTCTTAAGTTCTGCGCTTCAATGGCTGCCGAGTATGGCGATCAGACTTTTGCCGCCGAAATTGAGAAGCGTGCCGAGTTGTGTGGCAGTTCGTTCGTCGATACATTTGTCAATGAGTATGGCTATCTGTTCGATTATGTTGAGCCGCTTGACTCGCCCGACTGGAGTGTTCGTCCTAATATGATATTCGCCGTTGCGTTCGACTATTCCCCGCTTAGCCAGGCTCAGCAGAAGTCTGTGCTTGACGTATGTACACGTGAGCTCCTTACACCGAAGGGTCTGCGTTCGCTTTCACCTAAGAGTGGCGGATATAACCCTATGTATGTAGGTCCGCAGACACAGCGCGACTATGCTTACCATCAGGGTACAGCATGGCCTTGGCTTGGAGGATTCTATATGGAGGCTTGCTTGAAGATTTACAAGCGCACACGTTTGTCGTTCATTGAGCGCCAGATGGTAGGTTACGAGGATGAAATGGTGCAGCACTGCATTGGAACTATCCCCGAACTGTTTGACGGCAACCCACCGTTCAGCGGTCGTGGAGCAATATCGTTTGCTATGAATGTAGCAGAGGTGCTTCGTACGCTTGAACTGTTGGAAAAATATAAATATTAAAAATTGGGAGGATTCAAAAATATGAAAGTATTAATGTTCGGATGGGAGTATCCTCCTCACGTATATGGTGGACTTGCTACCGCTAACTTTGGTATCTCACAGGGACTTCATGCCCAGGGCGATGTAGAGACAGTATTGTGCTTGCCGCACCCGTTTGGTGACGAGGATCGCAGCGCTTGCCGTATTGTTGCTATGAATTGTGTGCCTATAGCATGGCGTGATGTCGACTACGATTATGTAAAGAGCCGCATATCCAATGTTATGGATCCCGACTACTACTATCGTCTGCGCGACCATATCTATGCCGACTTCAACAATATGCATGTCAATGACCTTGGCTGTATGGAATTTGCCGGTGGTTATCCGTCTAACCTGCATGAGGAAATAAACAACTATTCCATCATTGCCGGTGTAGTAGCTCGCACTGAGGAGTTTGATATAATTCATGCTCATGACTGGCTGACATATCCAGCTGGTATACATGCCAAGCATGTAAGTGGCAAACCATTGTGTATTCACGTACACGCTACCGACTTCGACCGTTCGCGTGGTAAGGTGAACCCTACAGTTTATGCTATTGAGAAGGATGGTATGGATAATGCAGACTGCATTATGTGTGTATCAGAACTGACACGTCAGACCGTTATCAACCAGTATCATCAGGATCCGCGCAAGTGTTTCACAATGCACAATGCCGTTTATCCATTGCGTCAGGAACTGCAGGACATCCCACGTCCAGACCATACTGGTAAGGACAAGGTGGTTACATTCCTTGGTCGTATCACTATGCAGAAGGGTCCGGAGTACTTCGTGGAAGCTGCCAATATGGTGCTTCAGCGTACACGCAACGTGCGTTTCTGTATGGCAGGTAGTGGCGATATGATGGACGCTATGATTTACTTGGCTGCCGAGCGTGGCATTGCCGACCGTTTCCACTTCCCTGGTTTCATGCGTGGCAAGCAGGTGTACGAGTGCTTGAAAGACTCTGATGTATACGTTATGCCTTCGGTTTCAGAGCCGTTTGGTATTTCGCCTCTCGAAGCGATGCAGTGCGGAACGCCTACCATTATATCTAAGCAGTCAGGTTGTGCCGAGATTCTCGACAACTGTATCAAGGTCGACTACTGGGACATCCACGCACTCGCCGATGCCATCTATGCAATCTGTCATAACGACTCATTGTTCCATTATCTGCAGGATGAGGGCAAGAATGAGGTCGACCAGATTACATGGGAGAAGGTTGGCGCACGCATCAAGAATCTGTACGAGCGTGTTCTTTCAGGCAATCTTTAAGCCTAATAAGTGTAACACACAATGTATAGTAATGCATAAAAGCAATAAATACACAACAATCCATTAAACGACAAGCAACAATGAAAACTATTTGTTTATACTTCGAGATACATCAGAATATACAGTTGAAGCGCTACCGTTTCTTTGATATCGGTACCGATCACTACTATTACGACGATTATGAGAACGAGCGTCTCATTTCTGACATCGCGGAACGTTCGTATATGCCTGCGCTCAATGCGTTGCTCGAAATGATTAAGGAGAATGGCAACTACTTTAAGGTAGCTTTCTCTTTGTCGGGCGTAGGTATCGAACAGCTTGAAAAACACGCTCCTCAGGTGCTTGAGAAGCTTCAGGAACTCAACCAGACCGGTTGTGTAGAGTTCCTTGCCGAGCCTTACTCACACGGACTTGCATCGCTCGCCAATGAGGAGAGCTTTGCAGCTGAGATAAAGCGCCAGTGCACCAAGATGGAGGAATACTTCGGTCAGACTCCTAAGGTGTTGCGTAACTCTTCGCTTATCTATAGTGACGACATCGGTTTGCATGTTTCACAGATGGGCTTTAAGGGTATGCTCTCTGAGGGAGCGCGCCACGTCCTCGGCTGGAAGTCGCCTAACTATGTATATAACTGCGCTCTTGCTCCTAATCTCAAGCTTCTTCTGCGCAACGTTAATTTCAGCGATGATATATCATTGCGCTTCAGCAATACTGAATGGGAGGGCTATCCGCTCTTCGCAGACAGTTATGTTGACCGCATAGCAAATCTTCCTGAGGGCGAGCAGGTAGTCAATATCTTCATGGAGCTTTCTGCTCTTGGTATTGCACAGCCTCTGTCAAGCAACATCCTCGACTTCTTCAAGGCATTGCCTGAGTGTGCCAAGCAGCGTGGCGTGACATTCTCTACACCGTCAGAGATATGCGATTCGTTCCAGAGTGTCAGTGCTGTTGACGTTCCCGATACTTTGTCATGGAATGATGAGGAGCGTGATTGCAGCTGCTGGCTTGGTAATCCGATGCAGCGTGAGGCTTTCAACAAGCTCTATAGCGTAGCCGACCGTGTTCGTATTGCTAACGATCCGCGCATCAATCAGGATTGGGACTATCTGCAGGCATCTAACAATTTCCGTCAGATGACTACAAAACCGTCGCAGGTTGGTATCAACCGTGGAATCTATTCAAGTCCGTTTGATGCATTCACTAACTATATGAACATTCTTGGCGACTTCATTTCACGTGTAAACTCACTCTATCCAGAGGATGTAGACAATGAAGAGCTGAGCTCACTGCTCACAACCATCAAGAATCAGGATGAGGAGATTGAGATGAAGAATAAGGAGATAGTTCGCCTTCAGGCTAAGATTGAGAAAATCGAGGCTACAGAGGAGAAGCTCCGTGCTAAGATTGAGAAGACAAAGGCTCCTGTAAAGGCTGCTGCTCCGAAGAAGACTCCAGCTGCAAAGAAGCCTGCTGCCAAGAAGGCTAAGGCCGACGAGCAGCAGGCTGAATAATAAAAAGAACACCCGTTAAGGGTTCTTGTATAAATATTGGTTAATAAGAATGGGATGCTTTCCATGCGATATGGAAGGCATCCCAATTTTTTTGCTTGCTATTGTTTATTTCATGTGCATGTCGGTAATATGCTTGAATCCGTTAAGGAAGTCGCGTGCAGCCATGCGTTTCTTTCCAGCCGCTTGCAGTTCTACTATGTCGAGCCATTCGTCGTTGGCGGCAACCATAAGTTTGGTGTTTTCTGTTTTCATAGTTCCGGGAGCTGTACCATTGCAATTTATACCCGTTTTGCAAGTCTTGAATATCTTTATAATGCTTGCCTCCGTCTTCTCGGTCTCGCTGTTTGATGCAAGTGTAGTCCATGTTCCAGGATAAGGACTGAGTCCGCGCACAAAGTCGTAAATGCGTTTGGCGTTGTTATTCCAGTCTATCTGACAGGTTTCCTTGAATATCTTCGGTGCAGCCTTGAGTTCGATGTCTTCGCGTTGCGGCTGAGAAGGAACATTGCCATCGGTAGAAATAACGAGATCGACAGTGTCCTGACATATGCCTGCGCCCAATTCCATAAGTCCGTCATAAACATATTCCACGTCAGCATCGTCTGGAATTGGGAATTCGCGCTGCATGATGATGCGACCAGTGTCTATGTCATGGTCGAGGAAGAAGGTTGTGACACCCGTCTTTGTCTCGCCATTGATGACAGCCCAGTTGATAGGAGCCGCTCCGCGGTATTGCGGCAGCAATGCGGCATGCACGTTGAATGTGCCGAATCGTGGCATATCCCATATCACCTCGGGCAACATACGGAACGCCACCACTACCTGCAAGTCGGCGTTGTATTCTCGCAACTGTTCTACAAATTCCGGATCCTTCATCTTTACCGGTTGCAGTACTGGCAATCCGTGCTCCAAAGCATATTCCTTAACAGCCGAAGCGCGCAGCACCGAACCATGTCGTCCTACGGGTTTGTCGGGTTGGGTAACAACCGCCACAACATTATATCCATTCTCCACAAGCAGCTTGAGCGAACCCACGGCAAACTCAGGAGTTCCCATAAATACTATGCGTAAGTCTTTCTTTTCCATCGTTTCTTTTATTGTTTTGTATGCAAAGGTAGTGTTTTTTCGTTGTATCGTTGACGGTTTGTGCTTAAAAATACGTAACTTTGCGTGTTGTATAAGAAGTAAACACACACTAAAATATAAAAAACGATGACACAGAAAGAAGATATCAAGAATGCCATTGACGCAATGAAGAAGGGTGGGGTGATACTCTATCCTACAGATACTGTTTGGGGATTGGGCTGCGATGCCACCAATGCTGAAGCTGTAGCTAAAATCTACAAGATCAAACAGCGTGATGATTCCAAGGCGCTAATATGCCTTGCCGACTCCGTTGACCGTGTACAGCGTTATGTACGCGATGTTCCTTCGGTGGCATGGGACCTTATGGAATTGTCAGACAAGCCAACGACAGTTATTCTTGACGGTGCCGTAAACCTTGCTCCCAACCTCATTGCCGAGGATGGCAGCATCGGATTGCGCGTCACCAACGAACCTTTCTCTAAAGAGTTGTGCTATAGATTCCAGAAAGCCATAGTCAGCACAAGTGCCAATATAAGCGGTGAGACTGCTGCCCAGAACTATTGCGACATATCGCCTGAGATACTTGAGGCGGTAGATTATGTCTGCTGGACCCGTCGTCAGGAACACAAGCCGCACAAGCCGAGCAGTATCATAAAGCTTACCAAGGACGGTAGAGTAACAATTATCAGAAAGTAAGAGATGCAACAATCGGTTTCAAGCACTTCAGCAATAAGAAGTCTTGGATTGCGACTCTACCAATGGCGTATCAAGCACCTTAGTGATCGTCAGGCGACGATAATCCTGGCTTTCTTCATCGGCTTCTTCGCCTCGGTAGCCGCATTCCTTCTGCACTCGCTCATACACGAGATACAGCAGTTGCTCACGTCGCGTTTCCATGCCAACACGTTCAACTGGATGTACCTTATGTTTCCTGTTGTAGGTATATTCTTGACTTCGTTGTTTGTACGCTACGTTGTCAAGGACAACATTTCGCACGGTATCACACGTATTCTATACGCCATATCATCCAAGCAGTCGCGTCTTAAGGCTCACAACTGCTGGACTTCGGTAGTTGCATCAGCCATAACAATCGGTTTCGGTGGTTCGGTAGGAGCCGAGGCACCTATTGTACTTACGGGTTCAGCCATCGGTTCCAATCTTGGACGATTCTTCCGTATGGACAACAAGACGCTCATGCTGCTTGTAGGATGTGGTGCCGCAGCCGCCATAGCCGGTATCTTCAAGGCCCCGATAGCCGGACTTGTGTTTACGCTCGAAGTCCTTATGGTAGACCTTAGTATGGCTTCGCTGCTGCCAATTCTTACGGCTGCCGTCACAGCCACGTGCTTTACATACGTATTTATGGGCAGTGACTCACTCTTCACCTTTCATCTTGACAGCGGATGGGTAGTAGAACGTGTACCTGCCAGCATCATTCTTGGAGTAGTATGCGGACTTGTCAGCCTCTACTTCATACGCTCCATGTCGGTATGCGAGGGCATTTTCGGGCGGATGAAGCAGCATCGTTGGGGCAAGTTGGCATTAGGCGGACTGATGTTGAGTTCGCTGATATTCCTCTTCCCCGTACTTTATGGTGAAGGATATAGCGCCATCAACATTCTGCTCAACGGTTCGAGCGAAGCCGACTGGAACGAAGTGCTCAAGAATTCTATGTTCTATGGCAATGGCCATCTGCTCATACTCTTCATCGCCTTGGTCATTTTCACAAAGACCTTTGCCACTGCAGCCACCAATGGTGGAGGCGGTTGTGGTGGAACGTTCGCACCGTCATTGTTCGTCGGTGCATTCAGCGGATTCCTCTTTTCGCGTCTTTGGAATATGTACCAGATAGGAACGTATATTCCCGAGAAGAACTTCACATTGCTCGGAATGGCTGGTGTGATGGCAGGTGTAATGCATGCTCCGCTTACGGGTATCTTCCTCATAGCCGAGATAACCAACGGCTACGACCTCTTCATGCCGCTTATGATAGTGGCAGTAAGTTCGGTTATGACGATAAGCATTTTCGAGCCTCACAGCATTTACGCCATGCGACTGGCACGTGAGGGCAAGCTCGTCACCCACCATACAGACAAGTCGGTGCTCACGCTTATGAGTATGGACAGTGTGATAGAACGCGACTATACAGCCGTTGACCCCGATATGCCGCTTGGACGATTGGTCAATGCCATATCAAAGAGCCACACCAGTTTCATTCCGGTGCTCAATGCAGCCGGATCGATATTGGGTGAGATAGACATTACGAAGATTCGCCACGTCATGTTCCGTGCCGAATTGTACAATAAGTTCACCGTTCGTCAGCTTATGCAGCCAATTGCAGCACAGGTAGCCGAGGGTGATTCGATGGAAGAAGTGATGCGCAAGTTCGACCTTAAGGGCACGCGCTATTTGCCGGTAGTGAATACGGCAGGTCATATAACGGGATACATATCGCGCTCACGTGCCTATAGTATGTATCGCAAGATGGTGGCTGACTTCTCTAATGAGTAGTTTTTTAGTTGAGAATTTTCAATTCTCAACTAAAAAACTCTCAACTCTCAATTATCAATTATGAACTGAATATTATTTGCAGTTCTTCAATTCGTGTATTGTCTTTATCGGGTCGGCTGCCTTGAATATGTAGCTGCCGCTTACCAATACGTCGGCTCCAGCCTCTACCAGCAGCGGTGCGGTCTTGTCGTTAACGCCACCGTCAATCTGGATAAGGGCATTGCTGCCTTTCTCCTCAATCATTTTCTTCAGTCGGCGAGTCTTTTCCACTATGCCGGGAATAAACTTCTGTCCGCCAAAACCGGGGTTAACGCTCATGAGCAGCACCATGTCAACATCGTTGATGATGTCCTCGAGCATGCAGATAGGAGTAGAAGGATTGAGCGTGACGCCGGCTTTCATACCTGCGGCATGTATCTCCTGGACGGTGCGGTGCAAGTGTAAGCACGCCTCGAAGTGTACGTTCATCATCATGGCGCCCGTAGCAGCCACCTGCTTGATGTAGTTTTCGGGATGTACAATCATCAGATGCACGTCGAGCGGCTTCTTGCACTCCTTAGCCACAGCCTCGATAACGGGGAAACCGAAAGAGATGTTGGGTACGAATACGCCGTCCATAATGTCCAGATGAAGCCAGTCGGCCTCGCTGTTGTTGATCATCTCGATGTCCTTCTTGAGGTTGATGAAGTTGGCAGACAGCAGTGAAGGTGAAATAAGTGTTTCCATATCTGTGATAGTCTTTCTTTTATAAAATAGTTTTAGAGATTAGTTTGTCATATACGCTTCGTTTTGTCCGTCGCCTTTCATCGCCCGATAGGCGTATGCTATCTGGCGTATGATGTTCAGCGTAAGTTCTGAGGGTCGAGCCTCGTCTGGGGTAAAAATCTTCATAGGCGAAATGTTTTGTTTGTTGTTACGTCTTTATTATCATTAACGACGATGATTGTTTATTATTATATTCTGGCGCATTTTATTTTTTTCCTATATAATAAAGGTGTAACAATACATTTTTATACTCAGAATACACTAAATCGAACAAAATATCAGTGATTGGATAAAAAAGTCTTCAAAAAACTTGTGAATTAATAATTATTTCTTATTTTTGCAATCGAATAGATTACTAATTAAAAGAATACAGTATATGAATAATGCACAGCTTACATTCTGGTGGTGGCGTAGCTCAAGATCTGAAAAGTCGTGAGAAGATAGCACCTACGCATTATTTTCGTATATAGAGATAATAAGACAGGCCTGCCGCTCACGCGACAGGTCTTTTTTTATATCCGTATTCAAGGGAGTTATAACAGTTGACAACATTTAAAAGGTTTGTAATATGGCAACAATGAAGTTGATTTTGGAAAAGGTGCTTGGCGGCGAGAAGCTCAGCCGTCAGGAGACAAAGGACATTCTGCTTGGTATAACACGCGACGAATATCCCAGCGAACAGATTTCGGCAATGCTCACAGCACTCCAGATGCGAGGCGTGACAGTAGACGAACTGCTCGGATTTCGCGACGGAATACTCGAAACGGGAGTACCTGCCGTACTCGACTGCGACCGTTACATCGACGTGGTAGGCACTGGTGGCGACCGCAAGAACACCTTCAATATCTCCACAACTTCATGTTTTGTCATAGCAGGAGCTGGATACAAGGTGGCAAAGCACGGCAACTATTCTGCCACATCTACCTCAGGAGCCTCGAACGTCATCGAACAGCACGGCGTGAAGTTCACTGCCGACCTTGACAAGCTCAACCGTTCTATCAACGAGTGTGGCATCGTTTACCTGCATGCCCAGCTCTTTGCCAAGGCAATGAAGTTTGTTGGTCCGATACGCAAGGCTTTGCAGTTTCCCACATGCTTCAATCTGCTCGGTCCGCTGGTCAATCCATCGCAACCCAAATGTCAGCTATTGGGCGTAGCCACTCTCAGTCAGATGAAGCTCTACAGCGAGGTGTATCGTCGCTTGGGTGTCGATTACGCTATAGTCAACAGCATCGACGGATACGACGAGATTTCGCTTACGGGCGACTTCAAGGTTGCCACCAATACCTATGAGCGTATCTTCTCGCCCTCCGATCTCGGTATGCAGAAGGCAAAGCCCGAAGAACTCGTAGCCGGTGCCACCGAAAAGGAAGCCGCCGAGATATTCGATGCCGTGCTTGAGAACCGTGCGCTGCCTGCACAGAAGAACATCGTGATAGCCAATGCGGCATTCGGTATACAGACATTCGAACGCGGACAGAAACCCATTGAGGAATGTATCGACATAGCACGAGAGTCGATAGAGAGCGGACGAGCACTGGCAACGTTTAAGAAGTTTAGGGAGATTAACGGATAAAGACCCTACCCCCAGCCCCTCCCCAGCAGGGAGGGGAGCGGTATGTACCATAGCTTATGGCATTTATTATGGATATATTAGAAGAAATCGTAGCACGCAAGCGTGTCGACCTACAACAGATGAAGGCCCAGCTTACTGAGCGCACTATACACCAAGAGGTGGAGCTGCTCATGCAGCAAGGCATAGCCGTTCAGTCGATGAGTAATGCGCTTAAAGGCAGCCCGACGGGCATAATAGCCGAATTCAAACGTCGCTCGCCGTCTAAGGGATGGATAAAGCAGGATGCCGATTCGGCACAGATTCCACTGGGCTATCAGCAGTCGGGAGCTTCGGCTCTGAGCATACTCACCGACACTCCTTACTTCGGAGGTGACGACAGCGACATACTTAAGGCACGCAACAGTGGCGTGACGCTGCCCATACTCTACAAGAATTTTGTCGTCGACGAATACCAGCTCTTTCAGGCTCGCCTCTGCGGAGCGTCGGCTGTGCTTCTGATTGCAGCCTGCCTGAAGAAGGACGAGTGTCGCGCTCTGATTGATATGGCTCATGAACTCAACCTTGAGGTGCTGCTCGAAATGCATAGCGAAGCCGATACTGAATATGCCGACTTGCAGCCTGATATGTTGGGAGTGAACAATCGCAACCTCGGGATGTTTCACACCGATGTGCAGACATCGTTCCGTCTTGCCAGTCGTCTGCCCGAAGACACTTGCCGCATAAGCGAAAGCGGACTGAAGGATGCCGCCACTCTTGAGGCTTTGCGCATGGCTGGCTACCATGGTTTCCTCATGGGCGAACGCTTTATGAAGGAAGAAAACCCGCCTTTGGCGCTCAAGCAAATGCTACAGAAATAGCGGTGCAGAACATGCCGTTTCCGAAAGGACTCCTTTTGCACTCCAAAAGGACAACTTTAGCATTCCGAAAGGACCCCTTTTGCACTCCAAAAGGACCCCTTTTACAATGCAAAAGAACCCCTTTTTGAAGGCAAGATATAAATCATTGAAAATCAACGTAATACAAATCGCAAAATGAGCAATATGATTAAACCACTTATTAAGGTGTGCGGAATGCGCCAGCCCGACAACATACGTGCCGTGGCCCAGCTGCCCATCGACTACATGGGATTTATATTCTATCCCAAGAGCAGCCGCTATGTCGACATGAAACGTGTGCGCACCGGACTCTTGCCCGACCTTGCCGATGCCGACATGAGCCATGCCACCGATGCCTGTCAGATGCGCCACATTGATAGAGTGGGGGTGTTTGTCGATGCTACGGTGCAGGACATCATTACGCATGTAGTGGCTTTCAAGCTTGACGCAGTTCAGTTGCACGGCTTCGAGTCGCCCACGTTCATACGCAATCTGCGCTCTACCATAGTGTCCGACATACGTCCTGAACTGAAGATATTCAAGGCTATGAGCATAGCCTCTGCCGACGACATTGCACGTTGCGCACAGTACGAGGGCTTGGTCGACATGTTTGTCTTCGACACTAAGTGTACGGGTTATGGCGGAAGCGGCATGCAGTTCGACTGGTCGCTGCTCGACAGCTATCAAGGCACAGTGCCATTCCTGCTGAGCGGAGGCATAGGGCCGGACGATGCCGAACGCATCAAGTCCATAAGCCATACGCGGTTTGCAGGAGTCGACCTTAATTCGAGGTTTGAGACCGAGCCGGCTCTGAAGGATGTCAGGTTGCTCGAAGAGTTCATAGGGCGATTGCTCAATATATAAGATAATCTAAAAAATAAAAACCATAGGATATGAATAAGATAAACAGATTGTTTTCAGAGCGTGGCGACCGCAAGCTATTGTCGCTGTATTTCTGTGCAGGCTGTCCCGAGAAAGACATGACTGCTGACGTAATACTCGCCATGCAGCGCCACGGCATAGACATGATTGAGGTGGGAATACCATTCAGCGACCCTCTGGCTGACGGTCCGGTGATACAGAGTGCCGGAACGGTGGCACTGAAAAACGGTATGACGCTCGAAACGCTTTTCGGTCAGCTTGACGCAATCAAGTCGCAGGTAAATATTCCGCTGGTGCTTATGGGCTATCTCAATGTCATTATGCACTACGGATATGAACGCTTCTGCCAGCGTTGTGTGGAGTGCGGAGTCTCGGGATTCATCATCCCCGACCTGCCCTTCGATGACTATCTCAGCGAGATAAAGCCTCTTGCCGACAGCTACAATCTGCGTTGCATCATGATGATAACGCCAGAGACATCTGAAGAGCGCATCCGATTTATCGACCGTAACACCGACGGATTCATCTATATGGTAAGTTCGGCAAGCATAACCGGTGCGCAGCAGAATTTCGACGAAGCCAAGCAGCAATACTTCCAGCGTATCAATGCCATGAATCTGCACAATCCGCGCATGATAGGCTTCGGCATCAGCAACCGCCAGACGCTCGAAAGCGCGCAGAACAATGCCGCCGGTGCCATCATAGGCAGCAAGTTCGTCACTCTGCTTCGTGACACAGGCAATGCCGACGAGGCACTCAGCCAGTTGTTCGATGCATTGAAGAAGTAAGTACACCTTATTAAATAATAACCAAAACACAAAAGATTATGACATTAGCAAAACCTAAAAACGGATTTTACGGTCGCTTCGGCGGCGCCTATATACCTGAGATTCTGCACAAGTGCGTTACCGACTTGCAGGAGGCTTACATCCCAATCATCGAGAGCGAGGAGTTCAAGAACGAGTATCGCGCACTCTTGCGCGACTACGTAGGTCGCCCTTCGCCGCTGTATTACGCCCGTCGTATGAGCGAGAAGTATGGATGTCAGCTCTATCTGAAGCGTGAAGACCTCAACCATACGGGTGCGCACAAGATAAATAATACCATCGGGCAGATTCTCATGGCTAAGAAGATGGGCAAGACACGCATCATTGCCGAGACCGGAGCCGGACAGCACGGTGTGGCTACTGCTACAGTCTGCGCATTGATGGATATGGAGTGTGAGGTGTTTATGGGCAAGACCGATGTCGAGCGCCAGCACACCAACGTGGAGCGTATGCGTATGCTTGGTGCCAAAGTGCATCCCGTCACTACTGGCAACATGACGCTCAGCGACGCATGTTCGGAGGCTATACGCGACTGGTGTTGTCATCCGCAGGACACTTTCTACATTGTTGGTTCGACAATGGGCCCGCATCCATATCCCGACATTGTGGCTCGTATGCAGAGTGTCATCTCCGAAGAACTGAAATGGCAGCTTCAGGAGAAGGTGGGACGCGACTATCCCGACTGCCTCGTGGCTTGCATTGGTGGCGGAAGCAATGCCGCCGGAACGATATACCACTATGTTGACAATCCGAAGGTGAAGATGGTGCTGGCTGAAGCAGCCGGTCATGGCATCGACACCGACTACACCGCTGCCACGATACATTGCGGCAAGGAGGGCATCATTCATGGTGCGCGCACCATGGTGATGCAGACCGCTGACGGACAGATAAAGGAGGCATTCACCATTTCGGCTGGTCTGGACTATCCGGGCATAGGGCCTATGCATGCCAATCTTGCCCAGCAGGGACGTATTGATGTATTGGCAATAAAGGACGACGAGGCTATTCGCGCCGGATACGAACTCACCCGTATGGAGGGCATCATCCCTGCCATAGAGTCGGCACACGCCATTGCTGCGTTGCAGCACCTAAAGTTCAAGAAGGACGATGTGGTGGTACTCACCGTGAGCGGTCGTGGCGACAAGGATGTGGAGACTTATCTCAGTAACAAGCAAATGGCTGGCGAATATGGAAACTTCTAAATTCAAATACAATACAGTGTCGTGCGACATGCTCGCCGACATGTACACACCCGTTTCGGTGTATATGCGCATGCGCTATCGTGGCGTGCAGAGCGCATTGATGGAGTGTAGCGACTATCACGACCGGTCGAGCAGCCGCTCGTTTGTAGCCACTCATCCCATAGGTAGCATTGCTATAGGTCATGGGCTGGCGACATTCTCGCTTCCCGGAGGTAGCGTATTGCGTCGCAACATCGACGACAACTATACCTGCGATGTTGCCATCAACGAGTTTATGCAGCGCTTCGACATCAGTGGCGAACATTCGGATGTGTTCGGACTGTTCGGATATACTACATTCAATGCTGTGCGCTACTTTGAGCACATCAATGTTAAGGACGAGACGCAGAAGGAGAACGATGCTCCCGACATATTATATATAATGTATAGGGACATCGTTGTTATTGACCATTTCAACAGTCGTATGACGCTCGTCACACTTGGTGGCGACGATGCTCTAGATGCTATGAAGCTGTCGCTCGATTCGGCTGTGGGTCAGGACTACGGATTTCGTGCTGTAGGCGAGTGTACTTCGCCGCTCACCGACGACGAGCATCGTGCCAACATACGACGCGGAATACAGCACTGTCTGCGTGGCGACGTGTTTCAGGTGGTCATTTCGCGCCGCTTCATACAGCATTTTGAGGGCGACGACTTCAAGCTCTACCGCACGTTGCGCAGCATCAACCCCAGTCCTTATCTGTTCTACTTCGACTTCGGAGGATTTCGTATATTCGGCTCTTCGCCCGAAACTCACTGCCGTATAGAGAACCGTAAGGCTTACATCGACCCTATTGCAGGCACTACACGACGTACGGGCGATGCCGATGCCGACCGCCGTGCTGCCGAGTTCCTGCGCAATGACCCTAAGGAGAATGCCGAACATGTGATGCTGGTTGACCTTGCGCGCAACGATCTCTCGCGCAACTGCCATGACGTTAAGGTTGATTTCTATAAGGATTTGCAGTATTACTCGCACGTTGTGCATCTCGTAAGCCGTGTCAGTGGACAACTTGACGAGAGGGCAGATGCCGTAAAGACATTCATCGATACGTTCCCTGCGGGCACGTTGTCGGGCGCGCCTAAGGTGCGTGCAATGCAGATTATCTCCGAACTCGAACCTCACAACCGCGGCGCTTATGGCGGATGCGTAGGATTTATCGGACTTAACGGCAATCTGAACCAGGCCATTACAATACGCACGTTTGTAAGTCGTGGCGGCGAACTGTGGTTTCAGGCTGGCGGCGGCATAGTAGCCAAGAGCAACGTTGAGTACGAATTGCAGGAAGTCAACAACAAATTAGGAGCATTAAGAAAAGCAATAAAAGAAGCTGAAAAATGAAAATAGTGATTATAGACAACTACGACTCATTCACATACAACCTCTCCCACCTGCTCAAAGAGCTGGGAGCGGAGGTCGATGTGGTTCGTAATGACAAGTTCGAGTTGAAGGATTTGGAGCAGTACGACAAGATTGTACTAAGTCCCGGACCCGGCATACCGTCAGAAGCGGGCTTGCTGCTCGACGTGATACGCACATACGCCGGACGCAAACCTATACTTGGCGTGTGTCTCGGACATCAGGCTATAGGCGAAGTGTTCGGTGCGAGTCTTGAAAATCTTAAAGAAGTGTATCACGGAGTGCAAACCGAGGGAACGCAGTTGGGCAACGACTACATCTTCGAAGGTCTGCCCGAACGTGTCATGATGGGACGTTATCACAGCTGGGTGGTAGCAAAAGATTCGGTGCCCGAATGCTTGGAGGTGACTGCCATGTCTGATGATGGCGAGATAATGGCCATGCGCCATCGTCAGTACGACATCCATGGCATACAGTTTCATCCCGAGAGCGTGCTCACACCAGAGGGTAAAACGATAGTTGGGAACTTCCTAAAACACTGATTTTAGGAAATCCCCAACTGTATATCGGATAATTCTGTCTTACATATTTATATTGACAACTGCAGTGTCATACCGTATGTCTTTGCCATGCGTCGCATGTTTAGCACAGCGTAACGCATGCGTCCGAGAGCGGTGTTGATGCTGCAGTTTGTCGTTTCGGCAATCTCCTTGAACGACAACTGCTGATAGAAGCGCATATATACTACTTCGCGCTGTATCATAGGAAGCATGTCGAGCAGTCGGCGCACATCCTTCAGCGTCTGACTGTTGACGTATTGGTTTTCGATATTGCCTACAACCAAGCTCGGATCGCTGACGTTTGAGAGGTCATTGTCTTTGTTGGCTTCGACAAAGTGGAATTGTGCCAGACTGCGATACCAGTCCATCACGGTGTTGTGGGCAATGCGCATGAGCCATCCGCCAAACTTGCCCGACGTGGTGTAGCGCCCGTCCTGCATGTATGCAATAGCCTTCACGAACGTATCTTGAAACAGATCTTCGGCTGTTTCACGGTCGTGTACAATAAAAAGAATGTATGAGTATATGTTCGACTGATTGCGAAGCAACAGCAAATCAAAAGCGCGGTTGTTCCCATCGATATATGATAATGCCAACTCTTCGTCGGTCATATCCTGTATTTTCTTCATTTTTCTCTATTTTTGATTGAGTAAATGTGTTCCGATAGGCAATTGTCTCGCTTTTTGATGGTTTGTTTTAAAATATCTTATCGTATGCAAAGATAAAAACTTTTGACGAAAATGCCAAAAGTTTTTATCTTTTAATGAATTTACTAAAATATTATTGTCTTGTGTCTTACTGCTGTGTTGCAGCTCTTCATGTACTATTTTACTACTATCTTCTTTCCTCGTACTATGTACAGTCCGGGTGCAACGGTCACGTGTTTGGCGGTGTTTGCCTCGGTAATCACGTCACAAACCTTGCTGCCATCAATGCGGAATATCGGCAGACGCTCAGCTTTTTCGGTAAGGATTGTTATCTCGCTCGTGCCACCAAGCACGTAGCTTGAAGCTGAATCCGTAACTCCGCTTATTGCGTTGGGCTTGCCAGCTATGTAGACAACGGGATTAGAACCATTAAATTTGTATCCATAATTCTCGTTTCCAACGATAGGGATAAAATAATTTGGTAGAGATGTTGGGATAGCATCATTCTTGCCGTTGCTGTCTATTTGCTCAATCAGTGGGTAAATGGTGTTTCCTCCTGCAAATTCTGGGGTAAATGATATTGGCAGATAAGTAATTTCGCCGTTTCCCGGTATCTTCTTCTTATAAACAGTATTGACCAACTTATAACTATCGTTTTCCAAATTCCATACCCAGAATATGTATTTTAGTACTCCAGTTCCTCCATTATTACGTATACCAAATGTAAACTCTGCTTTCTCATCGTCTACTCGTGGCACTTTCACTTTATCTGTATTGATGTATGCTTTTTCTGTTTCATATACACCAGGTGTTGCATTTGTAGTAACGCTTACTATTGTATATGATGGCTCTGTTGTCTGTTCAACATTAAACTTCTTTGCATTCAGCAGCATTTCGCCACTTTCTCCGTCTTCAATCCACACGTACATATCGCCAACGGTTGTTGGTGTGATACCGATTTCGCGTGTTACGGTAGAGTGGGCGGGTATGGTCATGTATGGTTGTGCGATTGCATCATCAGGGCATGTGGCTGTACTTGATGTGTACGCATTGATCAGTCCGATAAACTCATCGTCACCATTGTTGGTGATACTAAGCTCGAATGTGCCTTCAACTCCACTGTATTGTGTCTCTTTTGATGTTATCTCGGCTGTGAGTTGGGTCTTTACAAGCGACAGAGTGGTAGCCGTAGACTTCACAACGTATGGTTGCATATAATAGTAGGCACACTTTTTCCATGTCTTTCCGTTGTCGGTGCTGTATATGGCGTATATGGTGTAAGTTTTGTTGGGAGCAAAAGCGTAGTCAATTGTATATGTTGTTCCAATGGATTTGCCACCTCCGTTTTCATCAACACCTTCAATTGGTATGTCTTCTGCATCCGATATCAATTGATATCCGCCATTACCATCGCTAATACCATAACCAAACTTGCCATTAAAACCATTATATGTCAGGTTTGTCATCCACTCTTTTATCTTGAAAGAGAACTTCTCGGTGGTGCTCTGTCGTGTCGATTTGGTCAGCTCAATGCTTGTGGCATGTCCATTATAATCACTTTCAAACACTGTGATGAAAGGTATTTCAGCTATAGGTTCGTCCACTTTGCCGTTGTCAGGCTGTATACCTATAATCATATCACAGTTGCGGTTGTAGCCGTCAGTTACGTTTCCGGCACCTATTCCACCCTGACCAGGATTAAGAATAGTGATGTCGAAGTATCCGTCTTGATAGCCGCCCCATCCCCAATTGATATGATAGAGTCCGTTGCCGTCGCTTCCGTCGCATACAAATTGGTGACCACCATTTGTAGTTCTGCCGCTGTATAGAATCGGACGTTTTGCTTGAAGTTCCTTATCAATGATTGCTGTCCACTCCGCAAGAGTGAAGCATGTGCGCGAAAGGTCGAGCATCAGGTCGGAATCATAACCGAAGTATTTGGCAAGACGGCCAGGTGTAACGATGGCTCCCGATTCCTCACCATAGTCCATTTCTACAGCTTTACCACAATGCAACATCAGTTTGGCTACGGCATCGGCTTGAGTCTGGGTATAATTATTATTGGTATATGTGGGGAGCATATTGTCCCAGTCGTATTTCTGACCCTTTAATTCGCCTGCAACCTGCAACTTGTGTGTGTAAGTCTCGTATTTATTAATGTCGGCTTTCAGTTCTTTGGGATATTTCCAGTACATCATTATCTGCGCCATAGCAGTAGCTACGCATCCCGTTGCCGACAGATTGGTGCCGTCGTATGAAGGACACATATTGTTATAAGGCTCTGATTGATTCCACTTTATATATCCCAGCAACGGACTTACGGCTGTAGTTGCACGTGTGTTGTTGGCGCGCAGAGCCTTGGCTTCAGCTATATTCTTTATAGCTGAGGCGTTGCCTTGCTTCATAGCTTCAATCGTAGCACGATAATTGTTGAGAAAAGCTGCCATTGCAGCAGGCATATTGTTGGCATCGTAGGTTCCATGGTCGGCATAACCTACAATCTCTGGCATATCGTCATCGCCCGAAACAATGGCAAATCCCTTGTTTTCGCCAAATGGGAAAACGTAGTAGGGTGACACGGCTGTCGTTATTCCACCATTCATTGAGGGTGCTTTGGCAGCTGCCTTTTTGTCAATCTTGATGCCAAGCAATGCCGCTTTGCGTTCGGCTATGGCTTTCGCTTGGCTGAAAGTACGTGGAGAGGCTAACGCCGATGTGCTGACAAACAACATTATCAGCATCGATAATAGGTATAGTCTTTTCATATATTAATTGTTCTGGTTTTTCTTTCTCTTTATAGCTTTAAATGTTTGTCTATATCGCTTTATATGTTTCTCTATATCGCTTTACATGTATGTATAACAAACCGGGGCATTGTGTGGGCTTGTTTGGGTTTTGTTGCGTTGTTAATGCAATAATGCAAATATAGTGTAAAAATAAAAAATACGCAAACGTTTGAGTCCTTAATAACCGTATTGAACTCAAATATTTGCGTATTTGTTGCTTTTATGTTTTAAAGTGGAGATTGTTTTTTTAGAAGATTCCCCACTTCTTCTTGCGCTTTGGAGCCTCGTGCGAATTGAGCGAAGGACGTGCATTGCGTATCACGTCATTCCATGTCATATTGTTGTGCACCATTTGGTAAATCAATCCCCAGTCGGGCAGTCCACCAAGGTTGCGATCGTCGATAAACAGATCTGCTTTCAGCTTGCGCGAGAAATGATTGTTGTTGGTCATTGTCTCTTCCGGATAGTCGCGGTTGACGGCATAAAATTCAATGCCACGTTCGCGACACCAGTTGACAGCTTCGTCCAAAAGCTTGCCCTCACGTACGCTCCACAATATCACTTTATGGCGTTCGGCAATGAGCATACGAATCGTTTCGGTAGCGAAAGGAATCTCCTCGCCAATCGCAGGATATTTATGTTCGACAATAGTACCGTCGAAGTCTAATGCAATTACCATATATATATATAATGTGTGTACTTATTATATAATGTCTATTTTTGTTATGCTTTTATTGACTTGTCGTTCTTGTTGCCATAGCCACTGTTGCTGTAGTTGCCATAACTTCCGTACGATCCAAAGCTACCATAACCAACATTGCTACCACTATTGCCGTATTGTCCGTACTTGCCGTACTTGCCATAGCCGTAATAGTAGCCGTATTTCTTCTTCGACATGTCGATACCGTTGATAACGATAGACACCTTTGGCAGCTTATGATCTGCACTCAGGCCGTTGATGAGGTTGAAACTTGACTTTGGAGTGTAGTCGGCGCGACACATATATACTGTAAGGTCGGCAACACGGGCTATCTGCAATGTGTCAGTAACGAGTCCTACAGGAGCTGTATCGATAATCACGTAGTCGTATTTCTGCTTGAGTATGTCGAATATAGCGTCGAGCGACTTGCGTGTAACAAGCTCGGCTGGGTTTGGCGGGATTGGTCCTGCCATCAAGAGATCGAGGTTCTTGTTGACACCTGAAGGTATAATCTGGCTGTCAATGTCAGCTTCTGTAGGCTCAGACTTTACAAGCAGATTGGTAATACCATGTCGATAGTCGTTGATTTCGAACAGTTCGGCAAGTCGAGGCTTGCGTATGTCAAGACCAATAAGTATCACTTTCTTGTCTAGCAGAGCAAAGCTTACTGCCAGATTGGCTGCTGTGAACGTCTTGCCTTCGCCCGATGTGGTAGATGTGAACATCACGGTCTTCTTGCCTTCGGGCAACAGGAATTGGATATTACTACGCATTGAGCGGAATATTTCTTCCATAAGATTGTTCTCGTTCTCATGTATCACGATGTCGGCCTTTGTCTTTGCAGTGTCGCTTGCAATTGCAACGTCACCGATAATGGGCAGCGATGTGAGGCTTGCTACATCGTCGTGACCCTCTATCTTGTATCGGAAGAATTTGATGATGAACAATATTCCGACAGGAATAGCAAGTCCCAGAACAAGCGCAATGAGAAGGATTATAGCACCCTTGGGACTTATCTTGCCATTGTATTGCGGTTCGTCAATCAGTTTACCTTTATCGGCAGTGGCAGCAAGTGAGATCGAGTTCTCCTCACGTTTTTGCAATAACATAAGATACAGACCCGACTTTACCTCCTGCTGGCGACCTATCTGAGTAAGAATACGTTCCTGCTCAGGGGTAGAAGCAATCTGGCTTGCATAGGTGTTGAACTGCTGCTGAATGCTGTTACGCTGAATTTCGTTGTTGCGTTGAGCCTGACTCATAGCGCGACGAATGCTCGATGTCAGTTCGTCGAGTTGTGCTGTGAGCGGCAATACGGCTGGAGAAGTCTCGCTTGCACTACGCAACAGGCGGTTGCGCTGCATAACAATCTCATTGTATTTGTTGATGAGGTTGGCTGCAGTAGGGTCGGTTAAGCCTACATTAGAAGGTAGAGTCTGGTACTTGTTGGACGGTTCGTTCATGTACTCGGTGATGCTATACAGCAGTTCTATCTGTGTATTCATCTCTGCAAGTTTCTGATTGAAAGCGTCGGTATTGGCTACTGCCGATGTAGAATTAATCTTCGGGTCGACAATACGATAATGACGTTTGGTCGATTCGAGATTGCCTTCAGTCTGTCCAAGCTCGCTGTTAATCTTCTCCAGACGAGTATTGATGAACTGTTCGGTACGCAGAGCTATCTCGTTCTTGTCCTCATTGGCCTGACGGTTGTAGCATTCAGCCAACTGCTTAAGATAGTCGGTGGCACGTTTGGGCATTTCGTCATTCAATACAAGCTGTGCGATAGTAGTAGTCTTTGACGTCTGGCTTACCGAAAGACTCTTCGTATATTTCACTGCAGCCATAGTCGGCGACATGATACAAATCTTCAGAACCTTGCCTTCGGGCAGAGCTTTGGCTTCGGTGCGCTTGAGCGAGATGATGCCGACGCTTGTGTTGATGCTGAAAGGCAGACGGTCGGCAGTACGGTCGATAGTATATTTCACCGGCTTGGCGCTTTCGTCGTTGTCCGATATGTTCTTGTACTTGCCCGTAATGTGGTATCTGCCATCCTGATATTTGACTTCAAGGAATACTGGGAACTTGAGTTTCTCAAGATGTATAGGGTCAATATCTGCTCTTATCGGCTCATTACCATATATAATATTGTCCTTGATGCGTCCCTCTTTCTTATATGTGACATACAGTTTGAGGTCGCGACAAGTCTGTTCGGCAAGTCTTGCCGACTTGAGTATCTCCATCTCGTTGTCGATACCAGCCGAGTTGGTCATGATGCCGAGCGTGCTTGATGTCATCAATGCGCTCTTGCCCGAGCGTGAAGTTTGAGAGTCGTCGTCCTTGATAAGCAACTTTACGCTTGCCTGATATATAGGAGTGGCGTATCTCAGATAGCAGAACGCCAAGCCTAGACATACGATTACCGACAATACAAACCACTGCCAGTTGAGCACCAGTGTCTTGTATATGAGTTGCAGATTGATTGACGAAGACTCCTCTACGTCTTGTTGTGAATTGTGTTGTACAATGTGGTTATTCTCTTCCATTTCTTTGGATATATTATTTCTCTTTGAATTTTGTTTTAGAGGCACTACCTCTGTGCGGGATAATGTGTGGTTGTATGCTGCGGTTTAGCCTTCATCGGCGAGTCGCAGCAGGTATTTGCCATATTCGTTTTTGCTCATTGGCTCTGCTACTTCCTGGAGTCGTTGAGCTGTTATCCATCCTTTCTTGTATGCAATTTCTTCGAGGCAAGCTACCTTAAGGCCCTGACGCTTCTCAATGACTTCAATGAATGTGCTTGCTTCCGACAGACTGTCGTGTGTTCCGGTATCGAGCCATGCAAAACCGCGCTGCAGAGTCTTTACTTTCAGGTTGTCATGTTTCAGATATTCTTGATTTACTGTTGTGATTTCGAGCTCTCCTCGCTTGCTTGGCTTTATTGTTTTGGCAATGTTCACGACGCTGTTGGGGTAGAAATAGAGTCCAACAACAGCGTAATTGCTCTTCGGATGTTCGGGTTTTTCCTCGATACTGAGGCAATTGCCGTTGCTGTCAAACTCGGCAACGCCATAACGCTCAGGGTCGTTGACGTAATAACCGAATACAGTAGCGTTGCCATCCTTCTCGGCATTGAGCACACTCTCATGCAGAAGTTGTGAGAATCCGGCACCATAGAATATATTGTCGCCCAATACAAGGCATACAGAATCATCGCCAACAAACTCCTCGCCAATGATAAAAGCCTGAGCCAGACCGCCGGGATAGGGCTGTTCGGCATACTCAAAGTGTACGCCAAAGTCGCTGCCATCGCCCAGCAGGCGCTTGAACGACGGAAGATCGGCAGGAGTTGAAATGATAAGGATGTCCTTAATATCTGCAAGCATTAGCACTGATATAGGATAATATATCATCGGCTTGTCGAATATTGGTATAAGCTGCTTGCTTATGCCCTTGGTGATAGGGTAGAGGCGTGTACCCGATCCACCTGCTAAAACGATTCCTTTCATATGTGGGTGGTTTGGTTGTATTACTCTTTTTAATAACTAATGTGTTAAATGTGTACAAAGATACTACTTTTTGTTGGTTTACGATGTGTTTGTAGCTTTAAAAATATAATATGTAACTAAAAAGGGCAAATATTGTAGCATAGGGGGTGAAAAAACTTGTCTGTTTGATATTTTTTTGTAATTTTGCAAGAAATAATCATCAAAATATAAAGATAATCAAACATTATAAAATCAATTATGGGACTTTTTTCAAAGATTTTCGGAAAGAAAAACGACGATAAGAACACTGGTGGAATGGAAGATTATATGAACCTTGTTAGGGTTTACTTCCAGGCTACAATAGCTTCTAATGTTGGTATTACCAATCTTGCGGCTCTGCCCGACTTGCGAGTGTTTAAGACTACGCTACACATTCCTACTGTTAACAACAAGCTTGGAGTAGGGGAGAAGACCGCTTGTCGCAAGATGATGAAGGAGATATATGGCACTGACGACAGCTTCTTTAAGGAAATAGACCAGAGCGTACGCAAGAACTGCCGCAAACTGCAGGACGTGCAGGCTTATCTTGTACAGTTCCAGGGTTTCACACAGGACTTGATGATGCTTATGGGTAACCTTATGAAGTTCAAGCTGCGCCTGCCCTCGATTTTCAAGAGTGCTCTGTACAAGATGACCGAGAAGACTGTTGACGGAATATTCAACAAGAACGACTATTCAGACGCTGCCGTATTGAAGTCGGTATTGGCTGTGCGTCAATACAATCATCGTCTTGGATTCACCCAAAAGTGGACTACTGATTTTGTGTACCAAGTGGTGATGCTTGCCAAGAAAGAACCCAAGGCAGCAGAGGACGGTGCGCCTAAAAAATAATAATGGCAGAAATGTAGAAAACTGTCTATATTTTTGTGACATTCGCAAAAATAAACTAATTTTGTAATCAAAACGTAGCAAAATGGTAGCTGACTCCAACTCAATCAACCTTTTCACTACACGTGTCAGGCAGATGATACTTCAGTATGAAGAACTGAAGGAACGGAATACTGCTTTGCAGGCCACTATCGACAGCCAGGCTGCCAAAGTGGATGCGTTGGAGAAGCAGCTTGCACAACTGCGTGCAGACTACGATAGTCTTAAACTGGCACGTATGGTGACTATAACCGACGGCGATATGGAGACAGCACAAAAGCGAATAGCACGCTTGATACGCCAAGTCGACAAGTGCATAACGCTGCTTGGCGAGAGCGACAAGTAACCATAGTCGGACCCAACTGGCGACTGTAAAGCGCCAATAGTAGCCGATGTGCCAAATCATTGCAGAGCAATATGGCTGAAGACAAATCAGAGAAACTTAGGATAAGGCTGCATGTCTATGATACAGACATACCAGTCAACGTGCGTCCGGAGGACGAACCACTGTATCGCGATGCCGCAAGTCTTATCACAAATACGATAAATACGTATGCAGCGAGATATAAAGGACCCGTAAATAAGAAAGAAATCTTTTATATGGCGCTCGTCGACATAGCCTTGCGCTATGAGATGGAGCTTTCGCGCAACGATACACAACCTTATCGTGACGTAATCTCACAATTGACTTCGGAAATAGAGGATGCTCTGAAGGCGTAAGCCTGAAGGGTAGGAGTTTTGCATACTTTGACTTAATCGGTAGACAGAACCTGCAAAATCTATATAACAAAAGAAATAACAAGAACATAATAAAGTAACAAGTAACTAAAGAATATGTTTGGTATATTAATCACAGCCTTAGTGGCACTCGTCGTAGTGGTTGCCGCAGGCTATGCTGTTTTCCGCTATATAAAGGGAAAATATAATGAAATGATAGCAGCCGCTACTAAGGAGGCTGAAGTTTTGAAAGAGAAAAAGCTCTTGGAGGTAAAGGAGAAGTTCCTCAACAAGAAGTCGGAACTTGAAAAGGAGGTGCAGCAGCGCAACCAGAAAATCCAGCAGAACGAGAACCGTCTGAAGCAGCGTGAGATTTCGCTCAATCAGCGTCAGGAGGAACTTGGACGTCGCAAGCAGGAAGTTGAGCAGTGCCAGCAGCGCATCGACAACGAGAAGAAGCTTCTGGCTATCAAGCAGGAGGAGCTTGACAAGATGCAGACCAAGGAGCGTGAGAAGCTTGAGGAACTCTCGGGGCTGAGCGCAGAGGAAGCCAAGAACCGTCTTGTAGAGAGCTTGAAGGACGAGGCTCGTACCGATGCCGCAAGCTACATCAACGAGATTATGGATGAGGCAAAGCTCAACGCCAATACACAGGCTAAGAAAATCGTCATCCAGACAATTCAGCGCGTGGCTACCGAGACCGCTATCGAGAATTCGGTAAGCGTATTCCATATCGACAACGACGAAGTTAAGGGTCGTATCATCGGTCGTGAGGGACGCAACATACGCGCTCTTGAGGCCGCCACCGGTGTGGAAATCGTAGTGGACGACACTCCAGAGGCTATCGTAATATCAGCCTTCGACCCGGTACGTCGTGAGGTTTGTCGCTTGGCTCTGCATCAGCTTGTAGCCGACGGACGTATTCATCCTGCACGTATCGAGGAAGTTGTGGCTAAGGTAAAGAAGCAGCTTGACAACGAAATAATCGAGACCGGTAAGCGTACAGCCATCGACCTTGGCATACACGGACTGCATCCCGAACTCATACGTATTGTCGGCAAGATGAAGTATCGTTCGTCTTACGGTCAGAATCTTCTGCAGCACGCACGCGAGACAGCCAATCTCTGTGCTGTTATGGCTGCTGAGCTTGGTCTTAATCCCAAGAAGGCGAAGCGAGCAGGCTTGTTGCACGATATAGGTAAGGTGCCTGACGAGGAGAGCGAATTGCCGCACGCACTCTATGGTGCCAAGATAGCTGAGAAGTATAAGGAGAAACCGGACATCTGCAATGCCATTGGTGCTCACCACGATGAAATGGAAATGAACACATTGTTGGCTCCTATCGTTCAGGTGTGCGATGCTATCTCTGGTGCACGACCCGGTGCACGTCGAGAAATCGTAGAGGCTTACATCAAGCGCCTTAACGATCTGGAGGCAATAGCAATGTCTTATCCTGGCGTGACAAAGACATATGCCATACAGGCTGGTCGTGAGTTGCGCGTAATTGTGGGTGCCGACAAGATGGACGATAAGGAAACAGAGAAGTTGTCGGGCGAGATTGCCAACAAGATACAGACCGAAATGACATATCCTGGTCAGGTAAAGATCACCGTAATACGCGAAACACGTTCGGTAGCTTACGCCAAGTAAATACTGAAAAACGAATATATAGCGAAAGCCCCCAAGAAGTTTTATGCTTCTTGGGGGCTTTCGCTGTTTTGTATATATATAATGCTTGCTTGCATAGATATGATGCTTGATTGCTTATATAAATGCTTGTTTGCATAGATGTAATGCTTGTTTGCATATATATATAATAATGTGTATTTAGGGCGTTTTCCTTTCGTTTTTCAGAAGGAGTCCTTTTGGGTTGTAAAAGGACTCCTTTTGGAATGCAAAACGAATCCTTTTGGAATGCAAAAGGACCCCTTTTGGAATGTAAAAGGAGTCCTTCTGATAGTGTGGCAAATCTCGTTGTGAAATATATTGTGATATGACGCCTACAGCTATTCAATAATCGCTACTTGCTGACGATGTAGTTCATGACATTTGCAGGCGGTCGCTTGGCAGCCAGTTCGCCCTTCATAAACTCCATGTATGGGGCTATGTGCTTGAAGAACTTGTGATAGCCGGCACACAGATAGTTGAGTCCCGGATTGCCGTAGCGGTCGTTTATGAATCGGTTTTTGGGACATTCGCCGTGGCATGCGAACAGAACGTCGCACTCCTTGCATTGCTGCGGAAGCATCTCTTTCTTCATACGTGCAAACTCACGTTGCTTGGCTGAGTACATCATCTGCGTCACTGTGCTTTCGCGAAGATTGCCGAGGCGATGCTCGGGATAGACGAAGTGGTCGCATGAGTACACGTCACCATTGTATTCCATTACTCCAGCGTGTCCGCATTCGGCTGCCATTGTACACAGTCCTGGAGCAACGCCAACCCAATTGGCAAGTGCGCTGTCAAACAGCTGTATGAAATATTCGCCCACGTCGTGACGCACCCATTCGTCGAATATGGTGCAGAGGAATGTGCCCCACTGTTCGGCTGTAATGCTGAAGTCGGCCATTTGTCCTCCTTCGGTCATGCCCGGAGCGAACTGTAGTCCGTCGGCACGGTCGTCGACTATGCGCTCCACGATAGGAGTGAACTGTATGAAGTGGCAGTTTATGTCCTTGAAGAAGTGGTAGAACTCAAGCGGATGCTCTACATTCAGGTTGTTGACAACGGCAAGAGCGTTCCATTCCACATTGTATTTATTGAGCAGTCGTATGCCACGCATCACCTGGTTCCATGTAGGCCTGCCCGTAGCAGTCTTGCGATAGGCGTCGTGAAACTCCTGTGGTCCGTCAATTGATACACCTACAAGGAAGTTGTTGTCGTGGAAGAATTTGCACCATTCGTCGGTGAGCATAGTGGCATTGGTCTGTATGCAGTTGTCGATGCGTCGGCCTCTGGCATACTGTTGTTGCAGTCGCAGTGCCTTCTTGTAGAACGATATAGGACGCATCAGAGTTTCGCCACCGTGCCATGTGAACATCACTTCGGGCATGGTTTGCGCTTCGATATAGTCCTTTATGAACTTATCGAGCAGCTGGTCGCTCATTATATGCTTCTCGTTTTTGTCGTATAATTTGCTTTTTTCGAGGTAATAGCAGTACTTGCAACGTAGATTGCAAAGACTGCCCGCCGGTTTAGCCATAAGATATACCGGGCGGGCAAACGGGTTTATAGTTGGCATTTCTTGATTTTGTTATTTAGTTATTTCTCCGCAGAGGTTGCGGTTCATGAGTGTTCTTATCACATTGCAGTCGGTATAGTGTCCTTGCAGGAACATCAGTTTGGCAACGGCGCTCTCTACTGTCGAGTCGTAACCGGTCAAGATGCCGGCATCCTTGAGCTGGTAGCTTGCCTCGTATCGTCCCATCTTTACGCTTCCGGCTACGCATTGGCTGATGTTGACAACGGTCACGCCGCGTCGTGTGGCCTCCTTAAGGAGTTGTTGCAGCCAGGGCTTCTGAGGTGCGTTGCCGCTACCGAAGCTGCGCAGCACAATGCCTCGCAGTTCGGGAGCTTCAAGTACGTGTCGCACGATGTTCTGCTGTATGCCAGGAAACAGCGAGAATACCACTACGTTGGGGTCCATGGCGAAGTGTGGTGTCATCGGTTTGGTGAAGTCGCGTTTTAGGATGTAGTGCTTGTTGAAGCTGAACTCCACTCCGGCATCACAAAGATGGGGATAGTTGAACGAATTGAATGCGTCGAAGCCGTCGGCGTTCTGCTTTGTACATCTGTTGCCTCTAAGCAGTCGTCCGTTGAAGTAGATGCATACCTCTGGCACCATTGCATGTCCTTCTTCGTCTTTGATGCTTGCAAGTTCTATACTTGTGACGAGATTTTCCTTTCCGTCTGTGCGCAATTGTCCAATAGGCAATTGCGATCCGGTTAGGATTACGGGCTTGGTGAGGTTTTCGAGCATAAATGACAGGGCACTTGCTGTGTATGCCATGGTATCGGTGCCGTGCAATATGACGAATCCGTCATATTTGTTGTAGTTGTCGGCAATGATGCGTACGAGTTGGGCCCAGCGTCTCAGCGACATGTCCGACGAGTCGATAGGGGGTGTAAACTGGTATGTGTCGATGTCTGTCTGAAGGTAGGCAAACTCCGGAAGGTTTTCTATCAAATGCTCGAAGTTAAGCGGCTCGAGCGCTCCCGTCATGGGATTGCGTCCCATACCAATCGTACCGCCGGTATATATCAGCAGCACTTTGTTTTGTCGAGAGTAGGCTTTGTCGTTGTTCATTTTATAAAAGTAGTGTTTGTACACGCAAAATTACTATAAATAAGTGACATTATGTCAAGTAAGTCAAAGTTTTTATGCTTAATCCAGGGTTTTATATTGTTAAAATGAAATTGTTTTAGGGGTGGCAAAATTATTTGTTGAAAACTTTGTGAGTGTCGGAAATAAGTAGTATTTTTGCAGAAGCAAATTAAATGCGGTTAGCAATACATTATAATATATATGAAGAAAATTATCTTTCCTATATTTTTGCTTGTGGTGGTTTTGTTGTTGAACGGTTGTTCGTCAGCAAAAAAAGTCGCTTATTTCCAGAATATTGATACTCTGAGTCTTGCCGCTTCGGCTGGTTTGTACGATGCACGTATTATGCCGAAGGACGAGCTTACGATAACCGTTGTCACGTCAGACCCTGAGGCAGCCCGTCCTTTCAATCTTTCGGTACAGAGCACACTCGGTGCCGGCGGCAATTTGAGCAGCGGTTCGGGCGCATTGCTTACTTATCTTGTAGACAATAGTGGCAATATCGACTTCCCTATTGTGGGTAAGCTGCATGTCGTAGGTATGACAAAGACAGAATGCGAGACGCTTATTGGTGAGAAGATAGCTCCCTATCTTTCAAGCGAGGAGCATCCCGTAGTGACAGTCAATATGTCGAGCTATCGCATTACGGTAGCAGGTGAGGTGACCACACCTAAGGTGGTGCCCGTTACAACACAGAAGATGAGCGTGCTTGAGGCTTTGGCGCAGGCAGGCGACCTTACCATTTACGGTCGTCGTGACAATGTATTGCTTATCCGTGAGACTGCTACCGGTCAGAAGGAAGTACATCGTCTGAATCTTAATGATGCCAATATTATCAACTCGCCGTACTATTATGTACAGCAGAACGACTATATATACGTAGAGCCCAATGGTGTGAAGTCAAAGAACTCAGCTATCGGCTCTTCAACGACTTTGTGGTTCTCATTCGTGAGCATCTTGACGTCGGTGGCTTCTTTGTTGGTTAATATTATCCGAAACTAAATACATTTGTTGAGCGTTGGGCTGTTTGCTTGACGCTTAATTTTTATACATATGCAATCTGTGTGTACGCACAGATGTCATAAGGATAATCAAATTTTCGATAAACATACGCTACTGCAACTTGTCACGTTACACAATGACGATACTGACAAATACTGCATAAGCACAGGATATAGAGTTATATTAAGTAAAGTTAAGAAACCGTGGAACCACTTAAACATGAGTGTGGCGTGGCAATGATCAGATTGCTCAAGCCACTTGAGTACTATCAACAGAAGTATGGTACTTGGATGTTCGGACTAAACAAGCTCTATCTGATGATGGAGAAGCAACACAACCGTGGCCAGGAGGGAGCCGGCATGGCATGTGTGAAGCTTGACGGACAACCTGGAACAGAATATATGTTCCGTGAACGCGCTGAGGGCAAGGATGCCATAACCGAGATATTCGGACGTGTGCAGAAAGAGTTTGCCCGAATGTCGCCCGAACTGCTTGCCGATGCCGACTTTGCCAAGGAGCATCTGCCGTTTGCCGGCGAGCTGTATATGGGACATCTGCGCTATTCCACGACTGGAAAGAAAGGACTTTCGTATGTCCATCCTTTCCTGCGTCGCAACAACTGGCAGGCAAAGAACCTGTGCATCTGCGGCAACTTCAATATGACTAATATCGACGAGATATTCCAGGAGATGCTGACGCGAGGCATGTTCCCGCGTATTTACAGCGATGGATATACGCTGCTCGAACTGATGGGTCACCGACTCGACCGCGAGGCTGAACGCAACTATGTGGAAGCTAAGGCAAAGGGACTCGAGGGAATGGAACTGACACATTATATAGATGAGCATATGGACATGGCCAACGTGCTGCGCACATCAATGCCCGACTTCGATGGTGGCTATGTGATGTGCGGACTGACGGGTTCGGGCGAGATGTTCTCAATGCGCGACCCGTGGGGCATTCGTCCTGCGTTCTACTATGCCAATGATGAGTTTGTTGCAGTGGCATCTGAGCGTCCTGTTCTACAGACGACATTCGACCTTGAATGTGAGGATATACAGGAGCTGCAACCAGGATATGCGCTGCTTGTAAGCCGCCAGGGTGAGACGCGTATGGAGCAGATACTGCAGCAGCGAGGCGACTCTGCCTGCTCATTCGAGCGCATATACTTCAGCCGTGGTTCTGACAGAGACATCTATCGTGAGCGCAAACGCCTTGGCGAACAGCTTGTGCCAAAGATACTTGATGCAGTTGACGGAGATGTCGACCACACCGTGTTCTCGTTCATACCGAACACAGCCGAGGTGGCATATTACGGTATGCTGTCCGGATTCAAGAAATATAGCAATGAGCTGAAGGTGAAGCGCATCCAACAGCTCGACCATAAGCCTACCGATGAGGAACTGCATGCAATACTAGATACATACGTGCGTTCGGAGAAGGTGGCTATAAAGGACATCAAGCTGCGCACGTTCATCACCGAGGGCAACTCGCGCAATGACCTTGCATCGCATGTCTACGACATCACTTACGGCTGCATCGAGCCTTACGTCGACAACCTCGTCGTGATAGACGACTCTATAGTGCGTGGCACAACACTCAAGGAGAGCATCCTGCGAATACTCGACCGCCTGCATCCGAAGAAGATAGTTATCGTGTCGTCGGCTCCGCAGATACGCTATCCCGACTATTACGGCATCGATATGCCGCGTCTGGAGGAGTTCTGCGTGTTCCGTGCAACGATAGAACTGATAAAGGAGCGTGGCATGCAAGACCTGCTGAAACGTGTATACGAGTCGTGCAAGCTCGAACTGCTCAAGCCAAAAGAGCTGATGCGCAACTGTGTGCGTGACGTATACAAGCCGTTCACTATCGACGAGATAAACAACAAGATTGTTGAGATGCTTCGTCCGGAGGAGCTGGAGACACCAGTTGAACTCGTATATCAGTCAATCGACGGTCTGCATGAGGCGATACCAGACCATAAGGGCGACTGGTATTTCACGGGCAAGTATCCGACACCGGGTGGCACAAAGCTATGCATACAGGCTTTCGTCAACTATATGGAGAAGCAGATGTAATGGGAAATACGGGCTGATAGCCATGTTTCCATAACGCGCCCTGAAAGGGCAAAAGTAAAAATACAACAACACTTTTGCGCTTTCAGGGCGTCTGTGCGCGATAAAGTGGGGGAGGCAGGCAACCTTCGCTACAATAATGAAATTGTGAAACAATAAGAACAATAACGAGAAAATATAACTATGAGAAATGTAACTTTAGTATTGGAAGACGGAACCAAGTTCCATGGTAAGTCATTTGGTTATGAGGCACCTGTGGCTGGAGAGGTCGTTTTCAACACGGCGATGATGGGTTATCCTGAGTCGCTGACCGACCCTTCTTATGCAGGACAGCTCATGACTCTGACATATCCGCTTGTAGGTAACTATGGCGTGCCTCCTTTCTCAATCGAGGAGAACGGACTGCCCACGTTCATGGAGAGTGACAAAATCTACGCTTCGGCTATCATCGTTGCTGATTATAGTGAGGAGTACAGTCACTGGAATGCCGTTGAGAGCCTTGCCGAGTGGCTCAAGCGCGAGCACGTGCCCGGCATTACAGGCATTGACACTCGTGAGCTGACCAAGGTGTTACGTGAGCATGGTGTGATGATGGGCAAGATCATCTTCGACGATGAGCCCGATAACATCCCGACAGCCGAGTATGCTGGAGTTAACTTTGTCGACAAGGTGAGCTGCAAGGAGATTGTACGCTACAACGAGGGTGCTGGCAAGAAGGTTGTTCTCGTAGACTGTGGCGTTAAGGCCAACATTATACGTTGTCTTATCAAACGCGGTTGTGAGGTTATCCGTGTGCCTTGGAACTACGACTATACCGACATGGAATTTGACGGACTCTTCCTTGCCAACGGTCCTGGCGACCCTGACATGTGCGAGGATGCCGTTAAGATTATCCAGAAGCAGATGAGCCTTTCCGACAAGCCTATCTGTGGTATCTGTATGGGCAACCAGTTGCTTGCTAAGGCTGCAGGTGCTCATATCTATAAGCTCAAGTACGGTCATCGTTCGCACAACCAGCCGGTACGCTTGGTTGGTACAGAGAAGTGCTTCGTGACATCACAGAACCACGGTTATGCTGTTGATGCAAAGACACTTGGTGCTGACTGGGAGGAATTGTTCGTAAACATGAACGACGGTTCTAACGAAGGTATCCGCCACAAGTCAAAGCCTTGGTTCTCAAGCCAGTTCCACCCGGAGGCATGCTCAGGTCCGGTAGACACCGAGTTCATGTTCGACAAGTTTGTGGAAGCATTGGGCTAAGTGAAGAGTGAAGAACGAAAAGTGAAAAATCCAAATGTTTAAGTTTCGTGTTTATGGCATAGCCAAATAAACATTAAACATTAATCATTAAACATTAGAATAAATGAAAGACGAAAATATAAAGAAAGTATTGTTGCTCGGTTCGGGTGCCTTGAAGATTGGCGAAGCGGGCGAGTTCGACTATTCTGGCTCACAGGCTCTGAAGGCTCTGCGTGAGGAGGGTGTGAAGACAGTGCTCATCAACCCTAACATCGCAACTGTGCAGACATCAGAGGGTGTTGCCGACCAGATATATTTCCTTCCCGTCCAGCCTCACTTTGTTGAGGAGGTTATCAAGAAGGAGCGTCCCGATGGCATCCTGCTCTCGTTCGGTGGACAGACTGCTCTAAACTGTGGTGTTGAGCTTTACCGCCAGGGCATTCTCGAGAAGTACAACGTGAAGGTGCTTGGTACTCCGGTTCAGGCTATTATGGACACAGAAGACCGCGAGCTCTTCGTTCAGAAGCTCGACGAAATCAACGTTAAGACTATCAAGAGCGAGGCTTGCGAGACTATGGAGCAGACCCGTAAGGCTGCTGCTGAGCTTGGCTATCCGGTTATTATACGTGCTGCTTACGCTCTTGGTGGACTCGGTTCAGGTTTCGCAGATAACGAAGAAGAACTCGTTAAGCTTGCCGAGAAGGCTTTCTCTTTCTCTCCGCAGGTGTTGGTAGAGAAGAGCTTGAAGGGATGGAAGGAGATTGAGTATGAGGTAGTGCGCGACCGCTACGACAACTGTATCACCGTATGTAACATGGAGAACTTCGACCCTCTGGGTATCCACACCGGCGAGTCAATCGTTATTGCTCCTTCACAGACTCTTACCAATTCAGAGTATCATAAGCTTCGTGCTCTCGCCATCAAGATTATCCGTCACATCGGTATCGTAGGTGAGTGTAACGTGCAGTATGCTTTCGACCCACAGTCAGAGGATTATCGTGTTATTGAGGTTAACGCTCGTCTGAGCCGTTCGTCAGCTCTTGCTTCTAAAGCTACCGGTTATCCTCTCGCCTTCGTTGCTGCTAAGCTCGGTATGGGCTACGGTTTGTTCGAGTTGAAGAACTCTGTAACCAAGACCACATCAGCATTCTTTGAGCCTGCGCTCGACTATGTAGTCTGCAAGATTCCACGTTGGGACCTCTCTAAATTCCGTGGTGTAGATAAGGAGCTTGGTTCGTCAATGAAGTCTGTAGGTGAGGTTATGGCTATCGGTCGCAACTTTGAGGAGGCTATCCAGAAGGGTCTGCGTATGATTGGTCAGGGCATGCACGGTTTCGTTGAGAACAAGGAGCTTGAGATTGAAGATATCGATGCAGCTCTGCGTGAGCCTACCGACAAGCGTGTGTTTGTCATCTCCAAGGCTATGCACAAGGGTTATACAGTCGACCAGATTCACGACCTTACCAAGATTGACAAGTGGTTCCTTGAGAAGTTGCAGCACATCATCGACATCGATGAGGCTATGAAGAAGTGCAACATCAACACACTTGACAAGGAACTCCTCCGTACAGCAAAAGTATACGGCTTCACCGACTTCCAGATTGCACGTGCCGTAGGACTGGAGGACGAGCTTAAGTCAATGCGTAAGGCATCGCTTGTAGTTCGTTCACGTCGTAAGAACTATGGCATTCTTCCAGTTGTTAAGCAGATTGATACCCTCGCTGCCGAGTATCCAGCACAGACCAACTATCTGTATGTGACATACGCTGGCGTGAAGAGCGACATCACATTCGAGAACGACAAGCGTTCTATCATCGTTCTCGGTTCGGGTGCTTATCGTATCGGTTCTTCAGTAGAGTTCGACTGGTGTGGTGTTCAGGCTCTTAACACAATCCGCAAGGAGGGCTATCGCTCGGTTATGATCAACTATAACCCAGAGACCGTGTCTACCGACTATGACATGTGTGACCGTCTCTACTTCGACGAGTTGACATTCGAACGTGTGATGGACATCATCGACCTTGAGACACCTCACGGTGTAATCGTGTCTACTGGTGGTCAGATTCCTAACAACCTTGCTATGCTTCTCGATGAGCAGCACGTGCCAATCCTCGGTACCAAGGCTCAGGATATTGACAACGCTGAGGACCGTGCCAAGTTCTCGCAGATGCTTACTAACAATGGCATCAACCAGCCAGAGTGGAGCGCACTTACAAGCATGGAGGACATCGATCGCTTCATTGAGCGTGTAGGATTCCCGGTACTTGTACGTCCGTCGTATGTGCTTTCAGGTGCTGCCATGAACGTTTGCTCTAACGAGGACGAACTTAAGCGATTCCTTCAGTTGGCTGCCAACGTTAGCGAGGACCATCCAGTTGTAGTTAGCAAGTTCATCGAGCATGCCAAGGAGATTGAGATGGATGCCGTTGCCAAGAACGGTGAGGTTATCGCTTACGCTATCTCTGAGCATATCGAGTTTGCCGGTGTACACTCAGGTGACGCTACAATCCAGTTCCCGCCGCAGAAGCTTTATGTTGAGACAGTACGCCGTTGTAAGCGTGTAGGCCGTCAGATTGCCAAGGAGCTTCACATCAACGGACCGTTCAACATCCAGTTCATGGCTCGCGACAATGATATCCTCGTTATCGAGTGTAACCTCCGTGCTTCACGTTCGTTCCCGTTCGTAAGCAAGGTTCTGAAGATAAACTTTATCGAGCTTGCAACTCGTGTAATGCTTGGTCTGCCGGTAGAGAAGCCGAGCAAGAACCTCTTCGACCTCGACTATGTAGGTATCAAGGCATCGCAGTTCTCATTCAACCGTCTGCAGAAGGCCGACCCTGTGCTTGGTGTAGACATGAGTTCTACTGGTGAGGTAGGTTGCTTGGGCGACGACACCAACACAGCATTGCTTAAGAGTATGCTCTCTGTAGGCCATCGCATCCCGAAGAAGAACATTCTTCTTTCTACAGGTAGTGCAAAGCAGAAGGTTGCTATGCTCGATGCTGCCAAGATGCTTATCGAGAATGGCTACAATTTGTATGCTACTGGCGGTACAAGCAAGTTCCTAAACGAGAATGGCATTAAGAACACACTCGTACTCTGGCCATCAGAGGAGGGTGATGAGCCTAAGGCTCTCGACCTGTTGCACGACCACACAATCGATATGGTAGTCAACATACCGAAGAACCTTACAAGCTCAGAGCTCAGCAACGGCTACAAGATTCGTCGTGCCGCTATCGACCTCAACGTGCCTCTTATCACCAATGCTCGTCTTGCAAGTGCGTTCATCTACGCTTTCTGCACAACCAAGCTTGAGGATATCGACATCAAGGCTTGGGGTGAGTACTAATATTCGAGTCGAAAATTAAGAATTGAGAGTTGAGGGTTATGAAATCCTAACTCTCAATAACATAAAAACGACAATAGAGACAATGACAGACAACCGCTATAGAGTTGTCCACATTGTCTCTATTGTCGTTTTTTTTATAGCTTAATACTACTTGTACATTTATATTGACTTTGACTGATTTTATGATGATGTAACCTACGCCCAATCGAAATTATCCTTTCCAGCACCAATCTCGAAGTGCAGTCTGGCTATGCCTATATCCATCTTGGTATATCCCACCATTGAGAAGCCTCGATTGGCAAGAATCTTTGGTTTCTCTCTTGTACCTTGCTCGTTAGGCAACAGCGTGAAAGAAAACTTCTGTTGATTGATGGCAGTAGGAGCCAGGAGTGCAGCTTCCACACCATTGCGAAACCATTCGGGCGAGTCATTACAGATGTTGCTCACTTCTTCGGCTTTCTTAATCTTATGGCTTACACCTTGTGTAGCTCCATATCCCAAGGCAATCATACACGTTAGTTTCTCGTCATCGCCCACTATGTAAGCCTCATTCACCTTACGATAACTCAGTCCTGCCCAACAAGTATTTAGCCCGAGCGTTTGTGCCAGCAGTACAAGCTGTTCTCCGTAATAGCCCACACGCTCGTCAAGGTCGTCAGCCTTCTTGCCAACCATAACCAGATAATTCTCCACGCCCGAAAACTTGCCATACGAGAAGATGCCCGTAAATGCCTTTGTCTCATTAGTAACAAGCTGAATGTGCAGTCCGCCCTCAGCGTTGCACTCCTCAATCTTCTTCTGTAACGTCTCAATGATGTCTGCCGACAGAGGCTTATGAACGTACCTGCGCACACTATGTCGTTGCTTTATAGCTTCAAGTAATGTCATAATCATATATATATTAATGTTTATTTGTGCTCAAAGATACACATTTTTTTCTTTATGAAAGATATCAGAGGAATATTTGTACACAGGTAAATTCACTGCAACCAATACAATATTTGCATTTATGACCGCTCAAAACTGTGATCTGAACGCACAAAGAAATCTTTGGCTCAGAATTCTTTAGTTTTGCGCGGTTTTTGTTATGTTGCTTGTATACAGCGAGTTATAGCGATGGCGAAGCTTTGGCGCAGATTTCAGTTACAAAAAAGAGGTCCTTTTTATATCAAAAGGACCTCTTTTGCTATACATTTGGGCTACATTTACAAAGCAAATGTACTCCTATTGCCATGCAAAAGGACAACTTTTGCAAGGTAAAGAAGCCCCAAATGACGAGTTGGAGTGTCTTCGTAGCTCCAAAAACCTATAAAACCTACCTTTGAAATCTCTAGAATCAATTTTTCGTTTGTAACAGATTTTTACCGCTTGTACGATATTTGTAAGAAAGAATTCCTCTATAATACATTGTATAGTTGCTTTAACTTTAGAATCGTTAGGAGAATTCTTATTGTTTTCATTAAGAATGCCGAATTCGTATGCTTTTTCTTCCTCCCAGATATTGTTGTTTTCTACAAATTCTTTTCGATACTGAACACCATAATCTGTTAAGAATTTATATGAATCATTATCTATTATCTATCCAGACTTTGTAAGGAGAATGAAAATTGAAGTGAGTTAAGTAAAAGGCACTGTATTATAGACTTATAACACACCTTCTTCTTGTTCAGTAGCAAACGCCTGCATATAATTTATCTATTGGGAATATCAAATCCCAATTCTTTCCCCAAACGATATTGCCAAACTCTATCTTGAACTTTTTGAATTTGTTTTCATTCAAGTAAGAGTTGTATTGCGGATGTGGATGTTTTCTGATAAAAGCACCAACATCTACCGTCTTAATGATGCCATCATTGAAGTGCAATTCCACTTTTAATGGCGCCACATATTTTGCAGAAACAATACTTAAGTTCATAATTTCTTTGTTATTTTAGTTGAACGTATTCTTTTCTTATAAATAAAGAAGTTTACCCATTTATCAACTATATTCTTATAGTACTTCTTAACAAAGGCCTCAGCAGTAGCTGCATCCTTTTCACTTAATGGTGGAATCTTGTTAGAAGTTCTTCTGTGAATATCAACAAGTTCGCCATTCTCTAACATTATCTCGAATATAGCTTCATGTCCATCCTTCATAACATGAACATGTATAGGTTCATGTTCATTCGAATAGAATAGAAAGATAAATCCGAAGTATTCAAATATCTTTGGCATTGCAACCTCCTTTTTTAATCAGTCTCGCTTACAAAGCTAAGCTTTTATTTTGAAAGCGCAAAGAAAACAGAAGAAAAGTTTTGGTAAATATTGTGGTAGCTTTTGAAGAGTAAGGGTCTATACGCCACCTTTTCATCGTGGCATATAGACCCTTGTCGTTTCCCGTGAGGTGCGGGGGGATATAATTGCTGGGCAACTTATACTCCTGCCCAGCTTAGCAGTTAAACAATCTGTATTTATTATGGAACTGGATAGACACATGTAATAGACTTGAAGTCATAATCGAGGAATACTCTTCCATTATGTTCGTCACTACCACTATAATCTTTAGTAATATCAGCAGTCCAACAATACCCACCTTCGGTTTCGCCACCATTCATGACTTTCTGGTCTTTTGACAAAACCAAATCGATGAACCGGGTATCGCAACCATCAAAGATACCATTATTTCTGACATTACCATATACTTTTGTAAGATTGCCTAAAACTACTTTTTCAAGCCATGCACAATCTGAAAAAGCATTTTCCTCGATTTCTGTAACATCTGGGAGGGCTATGGATTTCAGCATGTCAAAATGCATAAATCCTTCATGAGGAATCTTCTTACATCCTATCAAAGTAAGGTTTATACTCCCATCCCTTGCATCTTTAAGTCCGATAAGTATTGCTTCCAATGTTTCTTCATCCACATCGGGAGCAAGAATGAGATTGATGTAAGTCTTGCCCGCATCCAATTCCTTCTTGACGTCTTCCACAATTTGATCGTAAGTGATACCTTCGTCAGTCAGCGAAACAACAGTAGCATCCAGTGCATAACTCTTAGCATTTCCTGTTACTTCATAGAAATGATGAGTTGCCAAAAGGGCTCCCCCATATTCCACATTGACTATGGAATTTGTTACAAAATTACCATATAAATAGGCATTGCCCTTTTCATCAGAAGTAAGGGCAATATCTTGAAACCATTCCATACTGCTGCTGCCCGCAGGAGTGTATTTATTGATGGTAACTGTTATTGGCTTATTTGGCATAGTTGCAATGCGGAGGCGTGAATAATTACGTGTTGCATTGGAAAAAGATACATTTATACCCTGACCATTACCAGTGATTTCAGCTGTTCGAGATAAAAAGCTATGCATACAGCTTTAGAGATGAAAGGTATTTCAACTAAGACCATATGCACAGCATGCTATCATTTAACAATAGTAGTGTTCTGTACCATAAAAGAGTAATTTAAGCCAGTATTTCCTGTTTCAGTGCTTTTATTCGTTTTTCTATAATACAGTCCCATAATTTTGAACCGCCCAACTCTGAGGCAGGGATATATTCACCATACTTTTCGAGAAATTCCTCATTGTAGGTAATAGAATCGTCACCATATCGATCTATTATGTATGCCCAATTCCATCTGTCAGCATACTTGTTTAAAAGTTCGTGGGTCATGTCGATACAAGACTTGTCTGATAGCACTTCCCAATCCCAACAATCCTTAAATGTCTCTATGTTGTCTTCTGTAAACAATAGTGTACTACTGTTTGATGTCAATTCGTGCCAGTCAAGTCTGTGCTTGAATTTTTCAAGTAGGCTTTTGGTCCACACTACATCGTAGTTTCTTGAAATTTCTTTCCAGTCCACATAGTTCATATACTTCTCAAGCAACTGTTCTGTCCATGGAAAGTCTTTGGAGAGTTCTTTCCATGCAGCATCGTCCATCATACGAGAAACCAACTCTTTGTTTAACTTATCATTTGCCATATCTTTGAAAATTTAATTACGCTATTGGGTGCAAAGGTATGGCTATGGTGCCCCATTATTTATGACAGGTTAGAACTAAATTAAAATTCCTTGAAAGTTTTATTGTTGATTCAATATGTTAATGGCTCTCATTGCACCGTGCCTGTCTTGTCATATTTTTCCTTCAAACTGTAATTGTCTTTGATGGTATTCTGTATTCAGAACACCATCAAAGTCAAGAGAAATTATTTTAGCAACTTTCTTTTCCATAAGCGATCTTAGGAATTTTATGTTTCTTCATCTCAGTGGTATTGTCCACCATATTATATAAGCACATGGCTGCATAGTAGGCATTTGGATGTTGTGGAAGCATCATGAATGGCAAACGATTGTCCCATGCTTTTACTGGTGTTCCAAGAATCATACTCCAAGGGCGTTCAT